>Ga0208455_1000037_pt1 | contig 101072 bp, 85 predicted proteins | sample June2015DPH_4_50_FD_184690 | JGI IMG/M metagenome (GOLD analysis project Ga0208455, IMG submission 184690) | Peatland microbial communities from SPRUCE experiment site at the Marcell Experimental Forest, Minnesota, USA - June2015DPH_4_40... | ecosystem: Environmental > Terrestrial > Soil >... | reverse complement strand
CCGGCTAGAAATAACAGTGTGGAGAGTGCGAGGAGCAGGGCGATTCCGTTGCGTACTGACATAACTTCCCCCTGGAGAAATCTGGCTTGAACTTGTCACCTGTGCTTCGAGGTTAGCACAGGCGAATCCACTTGCTCCAACCCGAACCACGGAAATAAGTAGCGGGCGGGCGAAAAAAATCTTCTTCAAGTGCAAGATATACATATCTTTACATTCCAGGAGTGAGAGCGGGGTAGGGCGTACGTGCGTTGGGCTTTTGGCATCCTAATCGTGAATGGTGCGATTTTTTTGGCAGCGGAATTGTGCGGAAGGTGGGGAGAATTCCGGTAGCATAGTAGGGCGCGGCCGCAAGAAATTTACGGCACGCGCTCAAGGCACTTCGCCGTGGCAGAAATGCCTTGCGGACCCGGCGGTGGTGAGAAGCTAGTAGAGATCGTTCGATTAAGGGTGGGCTTCGCGTGCGCGAAGCCCACCCTTCGCTCAGGATGACAGAACTTGGGGATTTCAGCATGAGGAAGTTCGGGCACAGGGCGGCGGCGTGCACGCTGGCAATGGCGATGAGCGTGGCGGCTTGGGCACAGGCGACTGGGAAGGTGAATCCACCTGCGACTGCGCCGGCGCGGAACAACGCCGGTCCGGGAAGAAACCCGGACGACGGGCTGGTGATCGAGCCGACGGAGCTGCCGGATACGTATCCCCGAGGGCCGTACCAGGTTGGCTTTCACGCTCGCGGCAACTACGTGCCGGTGCTGCGCTGGCGGCTGGAAAGTGGGACGTTGCCGCCGGGAATAAGGCTTGAAGATAACGGAGTGCTGCACGGGGAGGCGGAGCGGGCGGGGGAATTTCAGTTTGTGGTGTCGGTGAAGGATGGAGGACAACCGCAACAGGCGGTGCAGCGGGGATTCGTAATCAAAGTGGTGGAGGCGATCACGCTGGCGTGGAAGGTTCCGGCGCACGTGAACGTGAGCCGGATCGAGGGCAGTGTGGAGGTTTCAAACACGACGGCGGACGACATGGATTTAACGTTTGATGTGAAGGCAGTGGCAGATAATGGGCGGGCCACGGAGATTGGGTATCAGCATTTTCCGCTGAAACGCGGAACAATTGGAATGGCGCTGCCATTTGGCGAGACGCTGCCGCACGGAGCTTACGTGGTGTATGTCAACGTGGCGGGCGAGGTGGCCAAGAGGAATGTGATGTACCGGCGACTGATACAGACTCCAGGACCGCTTCAGGTGGTGGTGGGGCCTTAAGACAGTTCTCGGTGCTCAGTTCTCAGTTTGTGATTTTTTGGGGCGCTGGTACTGAGGTCACATTGACTTGGATTTGAGACTTCTGAAAAACTAGTTCAGCTGCGTGTGTAGTAGTCTAGTGATTCCTGTATGGAGTTGCTGCTTAATCTCGTGTGGGTGTTGCTGGTGCTGCCGGCTTATTGGCTGTGGCGGCGGGGCGCGGGAGCGCGGGTGGCGCGCAGGGTAACAGCGCTGCAGTGTTTGCTGGCGCTGGGATGCGCGGTGGTGCTGCTGTTCCCTGTGATCTCGGCCACGGACGATCTACACGCGATGCGGGCCGAGATGGAAGAATCGGCTACGAGCAAGCGCACGGTACGGCAGGCCGCGAGCGAAAAACATTCGGCCTGGGTAAACCGGTTGCAGGGGCCTCCTGCGTCGGTGGCAAGTGCGATGCCTGTGCCTGCTCCGGAAGCCGGACTGCTTGAAGTTTGTGTCTCATGTTTTGCACCACTGGCGAGGCCTTGCGTTTTGCGTACGGGGCGCGCACCTCCTAGTTCCCTCCTTGGGTAGTTTGCCTAAACCCTCTTACCTAATTGGTCGTAAATCGCTGATCGGATGCAGCAATAAATCCGCAGCGACGAATGTTCGTCTGTAGAGAATCTTTACGAAAGAGCCTGGATGCTCATTACGGGGCGCATGCGTAGGCGCTCGTTCCTGGAGATGCACTTAGCTACATCTGTGGCGAGCCTTCGGAAGATCGGGAGATATTTGTGGAGTTCTTGATGCGAAGAAGATTGCGGAGGGGTTGTGGCGTGCTGGTCGTGCTGGGCTACGCCTCGGTGCTGGCCGCTGCGCAGGCGGCACCTCAGGCAGCCCAGACGCCACCGCAGACTCCGCCGCAGGCTTGGACGTGGGAGCAGGTAAAGGATCGGTTGGAGTTGAATAACCCCACGCTGCTGGCGGGAAAGTTGAATATCAGCGAATTTCAGGCGGATGAGATTACGGCGCATCTGCGGCCGAATCCAAATCTGACGCTGCTGGCGGACCAGATCGATCCATTTCCGGGTGGGTCTTCGCACGGGCCATTTGCCTACTGGCTGCCTTCGGCGACCGTGAGCTACTTGCACGAGCGGGCGCACAAGCGCGAGTTGCGGACGGAGAGCGCGAAGAAAGGCACGGCCATCGCGATTTCGCAGCAGGACGATCTGGAACGCGGGCTGTTGTTCAGCCTGCGCAGCGCGTTTGTGCAGACGCTGCAGGCCAAGGCGGTGCTGCAGGTTTCCAGAGAAAATCTGGATTACTACGACCACGTGCTGAAGATCAGCAGCGACCGATTTCAAGCGGGAGACATCGCGCAGATTGACCTGGATCGGTTGGAGTTGCAGAGGGTGCAGTACGAGTCGGACGTGCAGACGGCAATCGTAAATTTACGGACAGCGAAGATTCAGATGCTGATGCTGCTGAACGACCGCACTCCGGTGGACCAGTTCGACCTGGTGGGCGTGTTTGATTTCAACGATCAGATTGATGCGCTGGATACTTACCGGCAGATCGCGCTGGATAACCGTCCGGACTTGAAGGCGGCGATACAGTCCGTGGACAAGGCGCAGACGGACTACAAGCTGGCGGTCTCGAACGGATCGACGGATCCGACGTTCAGCTTCGACGTGGGGCGGAATCCGCCAATTGATGCTTATTTTGGTGTGGACGTGAGTTTTCCCCTGCGAATTTTTGATCGCAACCAGGGAAACAAGCTGCACACCAAGCTGGACATTACGCGCAACGAGAAGCTGCGCGATGCAGCCGAGGCGCAGGTATTCAACGATGTGGATTCGGCTTATGCCACGGTGGCCAGCAATCTGATACTGCTGCGGCCTTACAAGCAGAAATATCTGGCGCAGGCGGTGCGGGTGCGGGACACGATTTTATTTTCTTATCAGCACGGTGGGGCTTCGCTTCTGGATTTTCTTAACGCCGAGAGCGACTACCGCAGCGTGCAACTTAATTACGTAAATCTGGTGGGATCGTACTTGACAGCGGCGGCGCAGTTGAACCAGGCCGTGGGCAAAGAGGTTATGCAATGAAAAACCGATACTTTAAATATGCTGGGGCTGGATTGTGTCTGGCTCTCGCTTCTGTGCTTGCAGCGTGCAATGAAGGCAAGGCGGATCCAAAAGCCGAGGCACCGCCTCCAGCAAGCGTTCAGGCCGATCTGGACGCAAACAATTTCAAGATCGATCATCCGGAACAATTTCCATTGGCGACCGCGGTTGAGCATAAGACGGCGCCGGCTCTCGACGTGACGGGCGTGGTGCAGCCCGATATAGCGCGCGCGGTGCCGGTGATCTCGCTGGCTTCCGGACGAGTGGTGGAGATCAAGGCCAGGCTTGGCGATGTCGTGAAGAAGGGACAACTGCTGCTGAGAGTGCAGAGCAACGACGTCTCCGGCGCCTATCAGACATATGTGAAGGCCGTGAATGACGAGCGGTTGGCGCGTGTGCAGCTTGAGCGGACGCAGATTCTCTACGAGAAGGGTGCGGTCGCCAAGAGCGCGCTCGAACAATCTGAAGACACAGAAGACGATGCCAAAGCTGACCTAAATGCCGCGACCGAACAGCTGCGGCTTCTCGGTATCGACAAGGACCACCCTTCCGGCGTTGTCGACATCTTCGCTCCGATTTCGGGCATCATTACCGACCAGCAGGTTACGAATGCGGCGGGCGTGCAAGGGCTGGGCTCGCCGAATCCCTTCACCATCTCCGATCTTTCTTACGTCTGGATCATCTGCGACGTTTACGAGAATGATCTGGACGCGGTACACGTGGGTGAGTACGCCGATATCCACCTGAATGCGTATCCGAATAATGTCTTCAAGGGTCGGATCGATAACATCCTGCCGGTGCTCGATCCGACGATCCGCACCGCGAAGGTTCGGCTTGAAGTGGCGAATCCTGGAATGATGCGCGTGGGACTGTTTGTTACTGCCACTTTCTATGGCAAGCAGGCGGTAACGCGAGCGGCCGTTCCATCGACTGCGATCCTGCACTTGCATGATCGCGAGTGGGTGTACGCACCGCTGGGCGCGGGACACTTCAAACGTCTGGAAGTGGTTACGGGAAAGATGCTTCCCGGCAAGATGCAAGAGGTTGTTTCAGGCATGAAGCCTGGAGATCAAGTGGTTTCGAACGCTCTCCAACTGCAAAACACGGTGGAGCAATAGATGATTCGCAGAGTCGTTGATTTTGCTCTTAACAACCGATTGCTGGTACTGGCGTTTGCACTGATACTTTTTGCCGGGGGCATCGTCGCTTTCCGTGATCTTCCGATTGAGGCCTACCCCGACGTGGCGGACAACTACGTTGAGGTGATTACGCAATGGCCGGGAATTTCGGCGGAGCAAATTGAACAGCAGGTCACGATTCCACTCGAAATCGTCATGAACGGCATCCCTCACGTGGTGCATCTGCGCTCGTTCTCGCTGTTCGGACTCTCCGATCTGAAGCTGATCTTTGATGACGAGTCGGACAACGATTGGAACCGGGAGCGGGTTTTGGAGCGGCTGAGCCAGGTCACGCTGCCGCCAGGCGTGGTGCCGCAAATGGGCACGGACTGGAGCCCAGTCGGGCAGATTTATTTCTTCACGCTGCGGAGCACCAATCCCGCATATGACTCCATGGAACTGAAGTCCCTGGAAGACTGGGTCATCGAAAAGAATTTCAAAGCCGTGCCGGATATTGTCGACGTTTCCAGCTTCGGCGGACCCACGCGCGAATACCAGGTGCGCGTTGATCCAAACAAACTGATCGCTTACGGCCTGAGTCTGGCGCAAATCGAGCAGCAACTCACGAACAACAATACCAACGCAGGCGGCAGTTTCATACAAGAAGGTCTGCAGCAGATCAACGTGCGCGCCGTCGGATTGGTGGACCGGTCCCAGGACATTGCACAAACGGTCATCATGACCAAGAATGGCACGCCGCTTCGGGTGAAGGATATTGCGGTCGTTTCGCAAGGTCCGAAAATTCGGCTGGGGCAGTTTGCCAAAGCCATTCATCGTGAAGACGGGAAGATCATCGATAACGACGACGTGGTGTCAGGTATCGTGTTGTTGCGCAAAGGCGCTGCGGCAGACACGGCGCTGCAAGGTATCCACAAGAAGGTGGAGGAACTGAACGATCACATTCTGCCTCCGGGCGTGAAGGTTGTTCCCTTCATCGATCGCAGCGATCTGGTTCACTTCACCAGCCACACGGTTCTGCACAATTTGACGGAAGGAATGATCCTGGTCTCGATCATCCTGTTTTTATTTCTAGGCAATGTCCGGGGCGCGCTGATTGTGGCGGCGACGATTCCGTTTTCGCTGCTATTTGCGTCGATCTGCCTGGACCTGCGGCACATTCCCGCAAACCTTCTATCTCTCGGTGCATTGGATTTTGGCATGGTGGTGGATGGCGCGGTAGTGATGGTGGAAAACATCGTCCGCCACCTAGGACGCAAGAACGGAGACAGTAAAAGTCCGAGTGAAAAAATCAGCGAGGCCTCGCACGAAGTCCAGCGTCCGGTGTTTTATGCGATCGCCATTATTATTACGGCATACTTGCCGATCTTTACGCTGGAACGCGTGGAGGGCAGGCTGTTTCATCCCATGGCCTGGACCGTGGCTTTTGCGCTGCTAGGGGCATTGATCTTTTCGATCCTGATTGCACCGGTGCTGGCAAGTTTTGCCTTCCAAAAAGGAGCAAGCGAATGGCACAACCCGATCATGCTCTTTCTGATCGAGCGCTATCGCGTCGCAGTTCGGTGGGCGATTCGCCATCGGGCGATCACCGTTGGTGTGGTTTTGATTATGGTGGCCGTGGGAAATTATCTCGCTTTCAGCGGCGCCATCGGTTCCGAATTTCTGCCTCACCTGGATGAAGGAGCGCTTTGGGTGCGAGGTACACTGGCACCCAGCACCGGGCCAGACGAAGGGATACGGGTGGCGAATCAAGCACGGATCATACTTTGTGCTTTTCCGGAAGTTCCGCAGTGCACCAGTCAAACCGGGCGGCCGGATGACGGGACGGATACAACCGGTTTTTTTAATACCGAATTCTTTGTCGATCTCAAGCCGAAAGAAGAATGGCGGCCCGTGTTTCACCAGAATAAGGACGAATTAATTGCGGCCATGCAACGCGAACTGGACAAAATCCCGGGCGCCGTGTGGGGTTTTTCCCAGCCCATCGAAGACAACATGGAAGAGGCGGTAAGCGGGGTAAAAGGCGCTCTGGCCACGAAGGTTTTTGGCGACGACCTAAAGGTGCTGGAGCAAAAGAGCGACGAGATCGTCAATGTCTTCTCCAAGATCAATGGGATTGAGGATCTCGGAGTGTTTCGGGTGCTAGGCCAGCCGAATCTGAATGTGGCTGTAGACCGGACTGCCGCCGCGCGATACCAGATCAACGTCGCCGATGTGCAGGACGCGATTCAGACTGCGGTGGGAGGAAACGCGCTTACGCAGGTGCTGAAGGGTGAGGCGCGCTACGACCTCACCTTGCGGTATCTGCCGCAATACCGGGATACGCAGGAGGCGATCGAGAACATTCGACTGTTATCGCCGAGCGGAGAACGCGTATCGCTGGCACAACTCTGCAAGATCCGCGAATCCGACGGCGGTTCCGAAATCTATCGTGAGGGCAATCAGCGTTATATAGCCATCAAGTATAGTGTCCGCGGCCGTGACCTCGGCAGCACGGTGGAAGAAGCGATCAAGAAGGTGAATGAACAGGTCAAACTGCCCATCGGCTACAGCCTCAGATGGGAGGGGGAATACGCGAGCCAGAAGAGAGCCAACGCGCGGCTGCTGATCGTGCTGCCGATCACCATTCTCATCATCTTCATTCTTCTTTACACGATGTTTAAGTCGCTCAAATGGGCGCTGCTGATTATGGTGAACGTGGCGATAGCCCCCATTGGAGGCCTGCTTGCTCTTTGGTTCACGGGCACGAATTTCAGTGTTTCTTCCGGCGTGGGCTTTCTGGCGTTGTTCGGAGTATCCGTTCAAACTGGAGTCATCATGCTGGAATACATCAACCAGTTGCGCGCGCGGCGATTCACGGTTGAGGACGCGGCGGTAGAGGGCGCGGTGCTGAGACTGCGTCCGATTATGATGACGATGCTGGTGGCGACCTTGGGATTGCTGCCGGCTGCTCTCTCGCACGCGATTGGTTCGGATTCGCAGCGGCCGTTCGCAATTGTTATCGTCGGAGGTTTGATCGCGGCCCTCGTCATGAGCGTCTTCTTGCTGCCAACGCTTTATGTGTGGGTAGCCGGCGAACGGGATGTGCTGCCGATGTCCGAAGAATCGTTCGAACTCGGAGAGCACGTGGATTAGGGCGGCTGATTCACACTGACATTTCTCCCCCGCATCTTATAATGTTGGCACTCCGGGCGGCTTGAGCTTTGGCCCCCGGGAACCACCTCATGCCCGAAAAATCTGAGGCAAGCGTAGAAGAGATCCTGGCGCGCCAAGCACTGGACCTCGACCGGCTGAAGGACGCCTTCGGCCTGCTGGGCGTCAGTCCCTGTTCGTGGTGCAAGAAGTTCCTTCGCCGGTCCGATCCCGGCGCTCTGTTCGATGCTGGCGGCGAACTGATTTGCTACAGCTGCATTCCTGAATGGTGGCCGCAGCGCTGCGCACAACTCAGCACCAAAGACCGCGAAAGCCTCGAAGGCAAGCTGGTCTTCTGGCTGCGCGACTACCATCATGCCGAATTGTTCAAGGACCCGGCCAAGCTGCCGGAGAGTTCGCTGCAGGAACTGCACATTGTGGCCAACTGCCTGGAATGCCGGGGAACGGGAAAATCATTGGGCCAAGAGCGCTGCCGCTACTGCGATGGCCGCGGGACGGTTTGGGTGATTGTTTCGCGAAAGAAGGGCTAGAAGTTCTCAGTCTCGGATCCAAAAAAATTAAGAGTTCCGAGGTGGTGTTGAGTCCATTCGTCTCGGCCAGTAGCTCGCGTTAGACCCTTGCTTGACCTGCTATCGCTGCTTCCCTTGCGGGCCGCTGCGCGCGATCTTCGCTCGGGCTCCGGGCTCACCGCCAACCGGATAAACCTACTCAACGCCTCGGAACTCTATCCTGCCTTCGACTGGGTTCCCCGTTCTCCTCGACCAGCGCTTTGCTATAGACCCTTACTTGCCTTCTCTCCGCATTTTGCAATGTTGAGAGTGACAGAGCTCGAGCCCCGGACGCCGCACCAACCGGAAAAACTTAAGAAACTGTCAAAGAACGATCTTGTTGTACTCCTTTTAAATTTGTAGTCAATGAAAAGAGTGCAAGTCTATCTGATTTATTTTCAATGGAGTGCAGCCCGTTCACAGGACGGTGACAGGATTTTGTGCAGCCCCGGAGGCAGATTTGCGCAGATGCCAGACGGAGTGCAGCTTTGGCGACGCCGGGCGGGAGCGCGGCAGGGATTGCAGGTTTTTGCAACCGTAGCGGAGCTGTGAATATCTGGTGAAAGTCGCGCCGGGCAAGGGGTTTGGCAGACCGAGGAAGGAGGGTGCGAGGGCTGAACTTGTAAAATCGTCCGTGTTTAATGGCTTGACAATGCATGTAAGTCTGCTAAAGTGCGAGAAAAGCTGCATATATCGAACAACTCGCAGGTGCCAAGGTTATGAAGAATGTTTATGAGGTTCTGAGGCAGAAGGAAATGGAGTTGACCCGGCTGGAGAAAGAAGTGGAAGCGTTGCGGCTGGTGGCTCCGTTGCTGTCCGAAGAAAAGGAAATGAACTCCGACATAGGGAAACCGGCTTTGGCCACTGCCGTGAACGGACCGCAGCAGCCCATCCGGATACCGTCGCCTCCGGTGGTAGCGGCGGCGCAGCCGGTGCGCGCGGCCGGTTGGGACGATACCGCCAAGCGCTGGCCGTAGAAAGCGCCGGGCCGAGGCGTCACCACGCTGGCTCCGTTTTCAGCGCATATGAGCGGCGCTGATCCTCGAGCACTGCCGATCCAGACGAGACGTGTTATCGCCATTCTTGCGAACTAACTCCCCACTATTTCCTTCAACGCCGCCAGCAGGCGATCCACTTCCTCCGCCGTGTTGTAATGCACGAGGCCAATGCGGAGGAAGCCGCCGGATTTCTCCACGTCCAGGTGCTCAGTTAGGTTTAGCGCGTAGTAGTTTCCATCCCAGGTGAAGAAGCCGCGATCGCCTAATTTGGTGGCGAGGGCGAGTGGCGTTTGGTCTGGAGTTTGATTGACGACGCGGAGGGCGAGAGTAGGACAGCGCTCTTCGAAGCGCGCGGGATCGGTGATGCCGTAGATGTTCACTTTTGGAATCTGCCGCAGGCCGGCGATCAGGCGCTCCATCAAGCCGTGTTCGTAGTGGTGAATGGCTTCGAAGGCGGCGACAATCGCAGCGCGGCGCGTGGCTGCTTCGGGATGCGCGCGGCGGCCGAGATCGGCTAGGTATTCCACGCACGCGGTGATGCCGGCGATGCATTCATGATTGAGCGTGCCCCACTCCCAGCGGTTGGGGACGGCATCGGTGAGGGGACGGACTTTGTAGGGACGCAGGCGTTGCAGGTGCTTGCGCTTGCCGAAGAGCGCGCCCATGTGCGGGCCGAAGAATTTGTAGGTGGAGCAGACGAGAAAATCGCAATCGAGCCCCGCCACATCGATGAGGCCGTGCGGGCCGTAGTGGACGGCATCGACGTAAGCGAGAGCGCCGGCGGCGTGGGCGAGGCGGATTATTTCCTTGACCGGATTGATGGTGCCGACCGCGTTCGAGGCATATCCAACCGCAACCAGCTTGGTTCTCTCGTTGATCTTTGAGGCGAGATCGGCGAGGTCGAGGGTGCAGTTTTCTTCGTGAATCTCGGCCCAACGGATGGTGACGCCTTTCTCTTCGAGGGCGAGCCAGGGGGAGACGTTGGCGTCGTGATCCAGGCGCGTGACCAGGATTTCGTCGCCGGGGGCGAGGTCGCGGCCGATGGCGCGGGACATGGCGAAGGTCAGCGTGGTCATGTTTGGGCCGAAAACGATTTCGTCGGCGGCGCAGTGGAGAAAATCTGCCATGGCTGCGCGCGCATCGGCGAGCATGGCATCTGTGTTGCGGCTGGTCGCGTAGGCTCCGCAAGTGTTGGCGTTATTGCGGCGCAGATAGTCGGAGATGGCGTCGATGACGTGCTGCGGCACTTGCGTTCCGCCGGGACCGTCGAGGAATACGGCAGGATGTCCGTTAACGGTTTGGGCGAGCGAGGGGAATTGGGAGCGGACGTAGTGGATATCGAGGACGGTTGAGGCGGCAGTTTCAGTGGTAGGCATAGTGATCCTTCATTTTTATCACGATGACGAGCTGTACGTTTCGAACGGGGAATGAGGGCTATTGCGTATTCCGCCCGCAATCCTGATACTGGCCGACCCGGTAAAGAGACCGCGTTCTTCGGACGCCGAAGTGCGCTGAAAGCGCCGGGCTATCGTCAGGCGTCCTTCGGACGCGAGGCAAATGATGGGCCCGCGCGAGATCCTTCACTCCGCCTGAACAACCGTTTCGTTCAGGATGACGCCTTTACGGTACGTACAAAATCCGCCAGCATGCCATAAGCCGTAGCGTACAATCCTGGGTTTTCTTCTGTGATTGCTAGGCCGGGGAAGATGTCGGTTTCGAAATAGATATAAGACGACGTGCCGGCGATTTGCGCCATAGGATCGGTGAGGGGGATTTGTTCGGGGCGGACGCTGGCTGTGATTCCCTTCTCTGTTTTGTTGGCGCGGCAGATTAGTTTGTAGGGACGACCTTCTTTCTCGGCTGCGCGGACGGCTTCGCCGCTCAGGCTGCGAATTCCTTCGCGGTTGATTTCTTCTAAACGTATCGGAATATCCATCAGAACCGTAATCAGGGCCGCGGTTTTTACGGCGGCGTCCCAGGCATCGATGTCGTGGGTGGCGTCGGTCTCAGCGATGCCTAGCGCTTGCGCCTTCTTTAAGGACTCGTCAAAGCTGAGGCCGTTTTCCATTTCACTCAGGATCACGTTCGTCGTGGAATTCAGAATGCCGTGAAATCCCTGCAGGTGGATCGCGGGCAATTCGTGAAACAAACAGAAGATGGGAACGCCATCCATCACGGTGGATTCGAAGAGGAAGCACTTGCCGCGGGCGGCGGCTAGATCGCGGAGTTCGCGGTAGGCGTGGACGATGGGTCCTTTGTTGGCGGTGATGGCGTGGGCTCCGTACTCGAGCGCGGCGCGGATGTGATCGACGGCGGGCTGGCCGTTTTCCACGTTGAGAGAGGTGGCTTCGAAGAGGACATCGGCGCGGGCGGCCTTCAGCCAGGCATGGACAGTGGCCGGCTTCTGATCTGATTCCCGGCTTTTGTCGGACAGGAGTGTCCGACCCACACAAACATCCGGATCCAAGCCATTCGGATCGGCAATCCACCCCAGGCGGCGGGTGGCGATTCCGGTGATGCGAAAGGTGATTCCGTGGCGCTCGTGCAGTTCGTGCTCACGGTCGAGCAAGAGTTGAACGAGCGCACGGTTGACATTGCCGAAGCCGATGAAGCAGAGATTGTAGGTACGAATGCGGATTCCCTCGCGCAGGGGCTAAAGCCCTATTGATTTCACGCCCTTAACGCGGCGCCGCGGATGCCGGTTTTCGCTTCCAAGGTGCTCGGGCGCTGTTTCCACTTGCTACGGTACCGAAGAGGCTTGTGAAATTGCCGGCGGGACGCCGGCGCGTCGCAAACTTCAGCCCATCACCTGGGTGTGCTCAGGCTTGATCTTGTAGAGCACGCGCACTTCGCCGGGCTGGCCGTAGGGATATTTGTCGACGCCGAGATATTTCTTGGCCATCTTGTCGATGTGAGCGCTGGCGCCGTCTTCGGTAATCTCGACGACGCGGCCGCGAATCTCGATATAGCGGTAAGGATTCTCCGGGTCGATGACGGCCAGCGAGACGCGCGGATCGCGGCGCACATTACGGTCCTTCTGCCGTCCTTTGGCGGAGTTGAAGATGACGTGTTCGCCGTCGAAGTCGCACCAGACGGGCGTGACCTGCGGACGGCCATCGGGCATGAGCGTGCCCAGACTAGCGAAGGCACGCTTCTGAAACAGATCGCGATATTTCTCGGGGATAGCTTCCGGCATAAGACCTCCTTGCGGTCGTGCAATGAATTGACAGGACATTATAGATCGGAGCAAGAAAGATCGGAGCGAGCGGGCCAGACACTTGATTTGCCGCCCGGCGGCCATCCCGGTATTCTTGCAAACCATGATTTCTGAGACGAATGAATTGAAATCGAACAAGGAAACAAGGAGATGTTGACCGCATGATTACGTCATCTCAGCTCACGAATGACCACAGGACCCGTCCCGCCAGACTGCTAGTGCTGCTGGCGCTCGCGCTCGCGCTAGCGCTTTCGGCGCTGGCCGGTGCACAGACTGCGAAATATCCGCAGACGATTGTTTTCATGACTGATTTCGGCGTGGTGGACGATTCCGTTGCCATCTGCCGGGGCGTGATGTATTCGATCATGCCGGACGTGCGCATCGTAGACCTCTCGCATCAGGTGACGCCGTTTTCCATTCGCGATGGCGCGCGTTTCTTGTATGGCGCGACGCCTTACTTTCCGGTAGGCACGGTTTTCGTGGTGGTCATCGATCCGACCGTGGGCAGCACGCGCAAGGCGATTGTGGCCAAGTCGAAGCGCGGGCAGTATTTTGTGCTGCCGGATAACGGGCTGCTCACGCTGGTGGAGCAGCGCGACGGCATCGAGGGCGTACACGAAATCACAAATACGGATTGGATGATCGGCACCAAGATGTCGTCGACGTTCCACGGGCGCGACATTTTTTCTCCCGTGGGAGCGCACGTAGCGCGCGGCGAGGATTGGACAAAGGTGGGTCCGGAGATGGCGGTGGCGTCGCTGGTGCGTCTGGAATTGAAGGCAGCGCGGCTCGACGATCGTGGTGTGACGGCTGAAGTGATTGCGACGGATGGTCCGTTCGGCAATCTGGTGACGGACCTGGACGCCGAGGATTTTCTGAAGCTCGGCTATCAGCGCGGCCAGGAAGTTCCGGTGAGAGTCGGCGGAAAAGGGATGAAGATCAAGTTCGTTCGGACCTTCAGCGATGTGCAAGTGGGACAGCCTCTTCTATATATCGACTCGCGCGGACATTTCGCACTGGCCGTGAACCAGGGAAGTTTTTCCGCGGTTTACGGGGTGAAGCCGCCGGTGGAATTGTTTATTCCCCGGGCGAAATGAGACCTGGGCGAGACTTGTGCCGATTGTAGAGATTCCTCGCGCCAAAAGCGGGCGCTCGGAATGACAATTCATAGGAACGGTACACGCTGCAATGTGTCGTTCCCGAGGAAATCTTACTCCGGGTTATCCTGCGCCATGCGTGGCAGGACTGCGCGCAGGAGCGCCTCGAAGCTGGTCTTGACGCGCTCGCCGGTTTCCATGACTTCCCGGTGGGAGAGCGGCTGATCGAGAATCCCGGCGGCCATATTGGTGACGCATGAGATGGCGAGAACTTTGATTCCCATGTGACGCGCGGCGATCACTTCGAAGGCCGTCGACATTCCGACCAGGTCCGCTCCGATGATTCGTAGATAGCTAATCTCGGCGGGCGTTTCGTAACTTGGACCGAGCAAGGCGGCGTAGACGCCTTCGTGCAGCGTCATTCCGAGTTTGGCGGCTTCTTCCCGCGCAATCGCTCGATACTGTTTGGAGTAAGCGTGCGTCATGTCGGGAAAGCGCACGCCGAAGCGGTCGTCGTTTGCGCCGGCTAGAGGATTGGTTCCCTGCAGATTGATGTGGTCGCGAATCAGGACCAGCGCGCCTCGCTGATAATTCAGATTGATTCCGCCCGCTGCATTCGTAAGGATGACGGCGCGAATTCCCATGCGTCCGAACACGCGCGTGGGGAAGGCGACTTGCTGCGCCGAATAACCTTCGTAAAGATGCACGCGCCCTTGCATTACGGCCACGGGAACAGCGCCCGCTTTGCCGATCACCATCTGACCAGCGTGGCCGATTGCGGTGGAACGAGAGAAGGCGGGAATTTCGGCGAAAGGGATTCGTGCAGCATCGGTTAAGGAATCGGCGAATCCGCCTAGGCCGGAACCGAGGACAAGGCCGATGCGCGGACGCAGCGAGGTCCGTTGCAACACGGAGTGGGAAGCAGTTTCGGCAAGAGTGAATTGATCTTCCATAAGAGTGAGCGCTGAATACTCCGGGGGCTAAAGCCACGGTTCAGTTTAGCCGCTTGACGCGGCGCTGAAGCGCCGCTCTTCCACGATACTGCGTGCGATGGTTCAGATTGCCGATCGAAAGCAAGTCCCTCAGGGGCTGAAGCCCACAGTCATTTCAGGGCATTTTATCGCAGCGCTGAAAGCGCTGCGCCACCCAAAACGACACCCCTCCGCCAGCTCGTTAATATTTTTTCTCGAACTTTACGAATTCGCCTTCCAGCTTCCACTGCATTCGCGCGCGCTCATTCGCGGCTAGGAACTGTTCGCATGTTGCCGAAGGCTTCTCTGAGCCTGCCGCAATTCCCGCGCACGGTGGGGCCATGCGAAATACCAGCTTTGTATCCGTCCACAGGCTTTGGCCGGGCAGGAAGCTGTGCTCCAGACTTTGGCGTGCCATGCGCTTCAGGTCGGCGTAGGAGAGGCGATAACTTTCGACTGCGCGCAAATATTCGTGCGTCATGTCGGAGCGCGACACGCCCTCGTCGTCGGTCGCCAGCGCCACGGGGACGCCGTACTTCATATAAATAGGCAATGGATGATCATCACCGCTAACGCCGAGGATTGTGTCATTCGAAGTCAGGCAGATTTCGACCAGCACGTTGCGCTCGGCCATTTCGTGCAGCAGGCCGATCGGATCCTTTTCATTCATCACGTCGACGCCGTGGCCGATGCGCTCGGCATGGCCGCGCTCGACCGACGCGCGAATGTGAAACGCGAGGTCCTCCGGCGGAACGAGTCCCATGGCGAGTTCGCCGGCGTGCAGCGTGATGTGAACTTTGGGATAGACGCCGTGCAGATAATCGATCATGGCCATGTGCTCGTTGAAATCGTGAATAGGGACGTACCAGTCCTCGGGCATGACGAGATTCAGGCCGACGAATCGCGGATCGGACGACGCCAGTTCGAAGCCCAGCAGAATCTGAGCGAATACGATTTCGGGCCGTAATCCGCGCAGCACCTGATAAAGATAGCGGACGTTCACGTCGCATCCGGGAGCCGCATCTTGCGTCCCGCATTTGAGGATCTCTTTGGCGCGGGCATCGTCAGCGGCGAGTCTCTTGCTGGTGTCGGCGGCTACGTCTTTCATGCCGGCGCTCAGGAGCGCATCGCGCATTTTGGCGTAATCCGGATTCCAGTCTACTTTCCCCGCGAGTTGAGCCGCGGCACCGGCGTCGGCGGTGTGCATGAACTCGACGTACTGCAGATTATCCATGCCTGCACGATTCGTTGCTGCCGCGATTCCTTCCGCCACATGGGTGTGCGAAGCCAGGCCGAATTTGTCGAAGGTGGCGAAGAAATGATCGTGGCCGGATTCATCGCCCGACTTCCAGTTGCGCATCGACCAGGCATCGATCATCTGGCCGTAGAGGACGCGATCGACGTAAGAGCAGCGAACCGCGGGTTTGGCGGTGTAGGTCTCGCAAGGATCACAGGGCGGCGCGACCAAGCGAGAAGACGTGCGGTCCACGCACAGGCTGCCGGAGGCCGCGAAATCTACGAGGTCTTCAGCATAGATTGCGCCGTCCAGATGATTGTGCAGATCTCCACCTTTTGGCACGTCGCGCACAAAGGCTAGAAGCAAACTCGGCTGTTGGCGAACGGAGTCGAGGTAATGGGCGGTACGCTGCTCGGCGCTTTGGGCCCCCGCTAACGAGGCCAGCAGCAGGACCAGCAAGCAACGGCGCATCACAGCACGCGTGGTTGGCAGAACCATCAATCCTCCGGGAGGAACGTCCAAGTTCAGGAAAGGAATTGTAATCTGTCGCGGGCGCGAGGTTCATGGAAAAGAATAAGGGATAGCGAGCGGTTGGTTAGGGAAGCAAGCCAAACGCGCGATTATTGCGTCGCAAGGGGCGCGACGCTTTGCGCGGCTCGCCCAGATCCCTCGCTGCGCAAAGAACGCTTGCTCGGGATAACGATCAAACTGTCAGCGCAGCCAAGCGATTGCGCCGACGATGATGGCGACGACCAGAAGGGCCCCGAGAATGTATTTATTGGATGCGAACCACGATTGGGATTGCGATGCCGACGTCAGAAACAATGTAGAGGTTTCGGTGCCGACCGCGTCCGATGTTACATCCGGAGCCGATGGCATCGAAGTCTGCGTTGCGATGGTTGGTTCAATAGTTACCGATTCGATCGGGGAGGTCAAATCCTGAGAGGGCTTGCCAACCGCAGATTCGGCAGCAGGGACTGTGGGTTTATCGCTTATTGGCGGCGGTGCCTCGACCGAAACTTGATCGGGGGAAGAATCCTGAACAAAAGTGCCCTGCATATGTCCGACTGCGGCAAGCTGTTTTGAATCCGGTGGTGGAGCTTGATCCTTCCGCGAGTTTACTTCAGGCTGGGGAAGCCGCTGTCCGCGCCACTGCTTCTCTTCGCACTCCACACAGAAGGCGCGCCCTTGCGACACGGGAAAACCGCAGGCCTGGCACTTCTGCAGATTTCTCAGCACTGGAGGCACGGCGAGCGTCTCAGTACTCTCCTTGGCCTGTGCGATGCCCTGAGCCCGCATCGCGGCCGACCAGAACAGACCCTTCTTGGAAGCGGCCGCGGCTTCTTCTTGTTTTGGAGGAGGGACATTCTGGGCCGGTAGTGCGGGCGCGGGAACTGCAGTCATCTCAGGCGTACTAGATTCCCGCTGCGAAGTTTTGGCTGCGGCGACATCCACTCGCGGCTGACTTTGCGGAAGAGCAATTTCCGGAGCCGCGGGCACAATCTGCGCCGGCGTAGCATGCTTCACGGCGGTTTCCACCATTTCGCCCAGTCGCACGAGGGCGGAAAGATCACGCTCATCAAAAGCTCGCGGCTTGCCGGAAAGAAGCTCGAAGACTCCCAATACCTTCTCGTCGCTGACGATGGGCATTACCACGACAGAAGCAATTCCTAGCTCCCGGCAGACGTCATGGTTCACACGCGGATCGCGTTCGGCATCGTCGCAACGCAGAAGCTGGCGAGTGCGGACGCTTTCGCCTGAGAGTCCATATTCCGTGGAGAGTAGTGCGCCCAGCTCGGGGGCATTTGAGCCCGCGCTGGCCCGGCACAGCATGTCGTTGCGTTCGCCGCGGCGGAGGGCGATGGCAGCGCCGCTGGCTCCGGTAATGTACTCGGCACGCTCGGCCAGCAGTTGCAGGGCGGCATCGAGATCGGCGTGCGCCATTTCAGCCAGGGAGCGGCCGGCATCCTCTGCCGGGAAACGCAGCCCGGGTTCAGAAGGACTGGGCAAAAGCGAGTTGGCCGCGGCGATCCCGGCCGAAACGCTCGCGGTCGCGGATCCGCTTCCACTGGTATCCGGCATGTCTCCCTCCATCGCAGGCGATGAAGAACCGTGATCGAGAATCGAGTAATGATCCATGGCGCGCGTGCCAATTACTGTTGAGTCGAGGCTGCCGGGGCGCGATCCGGCGCGTCAAGACTCATTTCAAATTTCAGGATGCAGTAATTGGAGTCTCGCTCGGAGAGAGCATGCTGTCAAGAATATGGGGCACACGAAAGTACCCAGAGAATTGGGGCAGGCAGCGCCGATCCACTCTTCAGACGACCGTCCAGCTCCGATACGAGCGGCAGTGGAGCTGGGTTGCTAAACCGTTCGCTTGCGCACGGCTGTGTTGGCCAAGTGATTCGCTTCCGCGTTATTCTCGCGGGAGACGTGGGAGATGGAGAACCTCAGGGCGCGAGCCAGCTTGCGGCAAGTCCAATGCAGGGAGTAGAGGCGTGAGCTGCGGCAGATGTATTCGCCGCGCATCTGGCGGACTACGACTTCAGAATCGGAATAAACATGCAGAGCCTTGGCTTCCAAGGCGAGGGCGCACTGCAGGGCTTCCATCAGGGCCACATATTCGGCGACGTTATTATCCTGGTGGCCAATCCATTTGGCGATGCGGATGGGGCCGCTGGCGCAGCCATCAATAATCACTCCAATACCGGAGGGTCCCGGGTTTCCCTGGGAACCACCGTCCACATAGGCCACGAGGTCTGACATCACTGCTTCTTTTGTGCTGTTAGCAAGATGCGCCGAGAATGTTTCCGAGTCAAGGCGAATCTTTGGATCGCTTTGTGGAATTTCGCGGCTGCCTGGGAGTTGTGCAAGTTTTTGTGAAAAACCTGTCCGAATTGAAAACGCACATCAATAAACGATGACAATACAATGAGTTGCACTTCCCAATATGCACAGGGTCCATCTTCTGCATTGCACCAATAGTTTGCGTTGACATTTGTGAACGCTCTGTTAAGGTTGGTTGCGTCGACGGTTGAAAGGGTTAGCGAAATAAAACTTGCTGGCCCGAAGTAGACTGGGTGATCAGCCCGGCAAGGCAACTTGCAGGGCAGCCAAACCTGAAAAAACCGACGGCTCTGCGAGGGGCAGTTGGGGTTTGGGACTGTGAAAGCAGTGATCGCATCAAGGGGCTGTGACGGTACATGCATCCACGCGGTTAACTCCCTCGCAGGAGTTGGCGGCTAGAGCATAACCAATGTCACGGCCCTTTCAATTTTTTCCCGCCTTTTTTCTCAGAGAAAAACTCTAAGCGTTCACCTCCCCCACAATCATTTCATCCACGTAGCACCAGATCCAGTTTTCTCCGGGCTCGATCGAGCGCATCACGGGATGCCGGTCATGGTGAAAATGTTTGGTGGCATGTTTGTTCTTAGAGGAATCGCAGCACCCCACGTGTCCGCAGGATAAGCACATCCGCAGATGAACCCAGGTGTCGCCGGTCTTCACGCAGTCTTCACAGACGTGCTTGTCAGTAGTCGTGATTTTGATTTGATCCAGATGCTTGCATTTGCCTGACATTATTCCCCCCACAATCTTATGTTCATACTCTTTCTAATTCCTTGCGGTCCCAGTGCGCGAGGTTCGCTCCTGCCTCGTAGGTGCTCTGCAGGAAGCTGAGCAGAGTCTCGCGCGGAGAAGCGGACCGGCGCACGTCGTCGTACATCAGCAGAAACTCGCGCAATTGCGGATGATAAAAAGCGGCCTGCGGCTGCACGGACTGCTGGGCAAAGCCAGTCGGCTCAGGCGCGGCATAGGCATAGAACGCCGGACCCTTAACTTCGCCGCCGCCCGGCCAGAATCCAGCGCTGATCACTTCATGGGAATAGGCTTCGCGCGTAATGGGATCGGACTCCGGTTTTTCTGGGGCGCGGCGCCCGGAGAATCGCGTCACCGCAATATCAAAGCTTCCCCAGAAAAAATGCACTGGGCTATCTTTGCCGATGAAGCCAGCGCGGAATTTCTTGAAGACCGTGTCGCACAAAATCAAGATCTGCCAGAGGCGGTGCGCGTATTCAGGATCATAGGAGGCGTGTTGCGTATCGCTCTCGAAGCGCACGGGATTCGGAATCTCGACCGGCATGGTCCAGATTTTCACTGCAATACCCAGCGACCGCAAGGCTGACATAAATTCGGCATAGAAGTCGGCGACCGTCTGCGGCTTGAGTGCAAGGCTCTTTGAAGCACCCCAACTGCTCTGGATGGTCAGCGTGTGCTCGATGAAATCGAACTGGACTTCGAAAATCCCGTCGCGGTAAGGGATGGCTGAAGTAGTAAGGCCGCGGGCATTGACGTAAAGCGGAACTTCCCACCAGTGATTGACCCGAGGGCTTAACGCCAGCCGCACCTTGCCCACAATCTGGGTCCACATATGCAGAGTGTCGTAGGTATCCTGCCATGCATCGAGCGGCAATTCAGGCCAGGCGGCCTGATTCGGGGTCTGAGCGCTAACGGCCATGGGGGGACCTCGGTTTCAGAAAGAGTTCGCTCGGATGAGCCTTTGCCGAAAAAGATTCTGAACCAAGGTTTAGAAAATAGCAACGCCCTCGCCGGCGGATGCGGGGCTAAGGGATTCTACGGTTTTGTCTTTGGCGGCAAGTACTTCTTTTCGATCGACGCAACGACCACATAGTTCGGGTCGACCATTTCGTTGAGGTGAATCTTCGCTACTTTCGAGAGTAGCTCGTAGGCATCGAGTTCCGACAAACCGTAATCTTTGTGGATCCAGTGGACGAGTTCGGTAAAGGCGATGCGCAGCGCGTCGTCGAGCGGGCGATAGGCGCCGACGGTCATGATGGCGTCGTCGTTCTCGAACTGCGGCCAGGCGATGGTTCGGCCTTTGATCACGCTCAACTGGACCCGCGCCTTTAGCGGAACTTCGATGGCGGTGCCGGCGATTTCTCCGTCGCCCATGGCGGCGTGGCCGTCGCCTATGTAGAAGAGGCCGCCATTGACGTTCACCGGAAAATAAACCGTGTTGCCCACGCTGGCTTCCGGGGAATCCATGTTGCCGCCGAATTCTGCGGGGACCACGGAGCTGCGCGCTTCACCCTCGGCGGGCGCGACGCCGATGCAGCCGAAGAAAGGATGCAGGGGAATCTTTACCGAGAAATCGGTATCGAGCGCCTTGAAGGTGGCCGTGTTCGCGGCGTGGTCGATGTGGTAGTACCAGATCCGCTCGGGCAGCGGCGGATGCAGCATGGGCGTGTAGTTGGTCTCATTGAGCGCGCCAAATCCCGGTGCGAACGCGCCGACGCCGGTGTCGCCATCGACTTGCAGATCGAGAATCTTGACGGCGAGCGTGTCCCCCGGCTCCGCGCCTTCGACGAAGAATGGCCCGGTCAGCGGATTGTCGCCCTTCACCATGCTGAGCGTGTCGCCGGGTTTCCTAAGGACGTTGCCGAAACAATCGAGCGTGTTGGTGTCAAGAATGTCGCCGGACTTCAAATGCGCAACCGGTTCAGCCGTCGCGAACAGGTACTTTACGTTGCTGTTGGTCGCGGTGTAGTGAAAGACGTTCTGAGCCAAAGCTGCCGGGATGACACCTAGGAACAACAAGAGAGCGGCGAAAGTCCAGCGCACGGAAGTCCTCCTGAGACTGAGTACTTGAGACGCATGATTGTCGCATGATTTGTCCGAACAGGTTTGAGCCCCAACTTTTGCATCGCTCCCGAACCCAGGCTCATCCTTGACTGAGAGCACAAGACAAGTGCGAAGCCGATTTCTCAGCAACAAGAATCGCGCACTTGACCTTGTTTCATCTAAAGGTGCTCCATGATTCCTATCCTGCTGCTCTGCGCGATACTGTCCCAGGCCGGTCCGCTGACCGCGTTGAGGCCGTTGATTGACAATGACTGCGTTACTGTCTGGGATGCGACCAACGGCACGGCGGTTCAGCCGCTTGATGCCGTTGTCGTGTCTTTGTCGGGGAGCGCGGTGTTCTTGCCGAAGGGCATGACATCCAAGTTCACCGGAGGATCGTTCGTGATCGCTCTGAAGGATCATCCGGTGGCTCCCATCGCAAATACGACCGGCTATCCGCTGGCGTTCCCGCGGCCCGGCTCGAGGAAGATCCTGGAGAACGAACGCGTGATTGTCTGGGATTACACCTGGACCCCGGGCGTGGCCACTCCGATGCACTTCCACGATAAAGACACCGTAGTCGTGTACCTCGATGATGGCGACCTGAAATCGACCACTCCGGACGGACAGGCCACCGTGAATTCATACAAGTTCGGTATGGTGAGGTTCAATCTCCGCGACCGCACGCACACCGAAACGCTGATCCGCGGAAAACAACACGCCATCATTACCGAGCTGAAGTAAGCGCCAGGGACGACGGGGGATCAACGAAATTTCTTGGCGTCTTCGCCGTTTCCACAACAATCCCTAAGCGGTCTTCTGCTTCGCGTAAAACTTTCGCACTTTGGCGCGGTTGCCACACTGTTTCATACTGCACCAGCGGCGATGATGATTCTTGCTGGTGTCGAGAAAGAACCACTGACAGGTGGGCGAGGAGCAGGCACGGACGAAGGGCAATTGGTGGGAGGCGAGCAGATCGGCGGCGGCGCGGGCGATCGGCCACAGGACCGCGTAGAAGGAAGACGCCATGTCGTCGAAGCGCCACTCACAACGTTCCCCGTGTTGCACCAGTCGCGAATGCCGCGCCGCGTCGTGGACGTTCGCGTTGAGCCGGTCCATTGCGAGTTGCGGTGCCGTTTCTCTATTGATCACAGCTGAAAAGATGGCGTACAGCGCTTCGCGCAGGTTGCGAGCGCGGCGCACGGCGTCCTCGGCCTCATCGCTTCGCAGGTGAACGTTCTCGAAGAAATAATCAACCTGCGCCGACGTGAGGATGCCGGCGTCTTCGCCGAAGCGTGCGAGATCGTAGTAGTCCTTGAGCAACTCTTTCGGTTGGGTGCTGGGACGATCGTCGAGAGTGTTGATGAAATCAAGGCACACGTTCCCCGCGATCAGTTCGAAGCGCGGCGACCGTCGTATGTCTGGATTGGTTTCCTTCACCGAGTCGAGCAAATCTCCCTGTTCAATTATATAACCATTAAAACAGTGTTGACAAGTTATGTCCGCTCACATACTATTCTCGGATAACCTATAAATATATTTTTACAGGTTAGTTGACTCCGGGAGGCCAGCTCCTATGTTTCACACACAATCGGCACAAATTATGGCCATGATTCGCAGCGGCAAGATGATAAACATTGGAGGTAGACCTGTGATCGTGCCTAAGCCACGCCAACCCGCGACCGCGGCGCATGACCGGGGACTCGCCATACAACTGGCGCTGGCCTTCGTGGCGATCTATGTCATCTGGGGGTCAACCTACCTCGCGATCCGTTATGCGGTGGAAACGATTCCGCCGCTGGTGGCGGCGGGGATCCGGCACTCGATTGCGGGTGGGATCATGTTGACCTGGGCATGGCTGCGCGGATTTCGCCCGACGAGGCAACAATGGGCGGCGGGATTTGTGTTGGGCTCGCTCTTCTTTCTAGTTGGGCACGGGACGCTGCACTGGGCGGAGCAGTATGTGGGCTCGGGACTGGCAGCACTGCTGATTGCGACCGAGCCGATGTTCATACTCGTGCTGGGGTGGATGATGGGTCAGCAGCGGATCAGCCGGCTGAGCGCGCTGGGACTGGGGTTAGGCGTTGCCGGCGTGGCGATGTTGACAGGAGTGGAATTGACGGTGAAGGGGTCCAGTCTGCTGGGATTGCTGGCGGTGTTGCTAGGATCTTTGTCTTGGTCGTTGGGGGTGGTGGTTTCGCCGCGGCTCAAGCTGCCTTCTGACGCGCTGGGTCGAACGGCGCTGCCGACCCTGTGCGGCGCGGCGATGTTGCTGATCGCGGCGGGAATTGCAGGAGAGTTTCAACAGACGCACTGGGCCAGCATTTCTTTGCGGTCGATATTTGGGCTGGGATATCTGATTACGTTTGGGTCGGTGGTGGCGTTTACGGCTTACACGTGGCTGTTGCAGCGCGTTCCGCCAGCGCTGGTGGCAACTCACACGTATGCGAATCCGGTAGTGGCTGTTTTGTTGGGGTGGTTTCTGGCGCACGAGCCTTTGACGATGCGGGTGGTGCTGGCGTCGGTGGCGATCCTGGGAGCGATCGTGCTGATCCGACGGGGAGAGCAAAGGACGGCCGCCAAAGGTCCGGAGGCCGCGCCGCCGGCTGCTGAAATCGAGACATCGCAGGAATACGCCTAGAGCCGTTCCCGGCTCAGGGAACAGGCTCTATTTGCCGGCACGCAAGAACTTGCCGGTGGTGGCGTCGATCACGCCCACGCCCTTGGCATCGCTGTGGGAAGTTCCGTACATGATGACCCACACGAGTTGCTTTTTGCTGGAGTCCCAATCGAGCGAATAGACGATCGGCTGCTGCGGGTTATTCTTGAGGACGTTTGCGCCGCCGTTCTCCTGGGCAATGGCAAATGCCTTGTCAGAATCGACAATCAGGAGCATCGACTGAAACATCGCCCGGGACATGTCTGGGGAGGACGTGATCTCGGTGCTGGAAGTGACGCCGATCGGGGCTTCCTCTTTCAGGCGGCTACCGGAGCAAGTAAACGTTCGCCAGGTACCGCGCCCGGGGGAGGCGAACATGGCGCGCCAGATCGTGGACTTTCCGTCGTGGCCTGTGCTTTCGGCATTGAGACCCGACTCCAGGTGAACTGGCATCGCGTCCGACTGCCAGCGCGCGGCTGCGTTGGCCATCTGGGACATGCAGTTCTTTGCGGTGTAGAGCGCCGGTTCCTTTTTCTCAGCTGCCGGTGACGGCGTGGTGCTGGGGGGCGTGGGCGACGAACTGCACGCGACAAAGATCACACCAATAATAAGAAGAATTGCGGCACTGCCCGTCAAGCGGGTAGCTCTCATCGATAAACCTCCATTTTCGAGCCGGCCGGCTCGATAGCGAATCCATTGTAGCCCTCTTGGCAAGAAGCAACAGTGATTCCACACAACCTCGAGCTCTGGCTGCGCGTTCGCTCAGAGAGAACGGGGCTTGGTATTGTGGTTCTCAGCGTCGGTGTCTCTCTAGGAACGAAGAGAAAAAACACCACTCGACTCTTTCTCGTTCATGAATAATTCTTGGAGTATGATTGGTCTCATCTAATACAATGTTTTCTCCCGTGCCCTCCGCTCACGAACAATTTCGGGAACTCGCCTGGAAGTGTGGCTTGGCGGCCACACACCAGCGGCAGGTCATCTATGAAGCCATTGTCGCCACGCCTGGGCACCATTCGCCGGAGACGGCTTATGCTGAGGTCCGGCCACGGACTCCATCTATCTCTTTGGCTACCGTCTACAAGAACCTGCGGCTGTAGAAGGGCGAGCCTCGAAAGGCTCGCCCTAACTAAGTACCTTCTTGCCGCCAACGGCAATCGCGAGTACTCGCTCTACCCGATTGCCGGCGGGGAACCGCAAAAGATGAACTTTGAGGTGGCTCCCGACGAATTTGTCATGGGATTTTTCGACGGCGGGAAGAGCGTGTTGCTGCGCACCCGGACGCTGCCTGCAAAAATTACCCGGGTGGATCTGGCGACGGACCGCCGACAACCTTTTAAGGAGATCGCGCCTGCCGATCCGGCGGGCGCGCAAAGCATTCCCAGCATGCGGTTCAGCGGGGACGGAAAATCGTATGCCTACTCTCTGAGCCGCTTCCTGTCCGATCTTTACGTAGTCGATGGATTAAAGTGAGCGGGGCTGCGTAAACGTCGCTCACCTGATGGCGGAGGGAGGCGGACAGGAGTGTCCGCCCCACACGGGCTTATTCCACGCGAACATTCTTGCTACTCTTACCACGAGGCCGAACCGATGATGCCGCTGCACGAGGAACTTCTGCGAGAATTTCAGGACTTTGCTCGAAACGCTCCCACGGACAAGTCCGTGATGGAGCGTATCTCCCAGCGTCTCCACGAAAAGATGACGCGCTACAACTGGGCGGGATTTTATCTCGTCGACCCGGCGGACCCGGGCATCCTGCTGGTCGGACCTTTCGCCGGCAGCTTTACGCCCAATGCTCGCATCCCCCTCGATACGGGGCTCTGTGGGGCGGCGGCCAGCAGCGGGCGGACCGTAATAGTGGATGACGTCTCCAAAGACCCGCGATATCTTGCGGGATCGCCGCTGGTGAAGTGTGAAATCGTTGTCCCCATCTTCGTTAAGAATAAGCTCGCAGCGGAGCTTGATATCGAGAGCTATTTTACGAGCACGTTCACCGAACCGGAAAAGGTCTTTGTCGAAGCTTGCGCTGCCGTAGTGGCAAAGTATATGGAGAAGAGGTAGTCAGGCTGGATTGACGCTCACCGAATGCAGGTTGCTCTAGTTGAAAGGGTCCAATCCTTGGGTTAGGGTGCGTAGGGCTCTTAACGGATCGCTCCTGGATAAAGACGGACAGGAGTATCCGCCCCACACGAGCTAATGCCCTTCTTTGCGGCGGAGGTAGTCGATGAACATTTGTTCGACGGGCTTGTCGTAGGTTTTGAGGACGTGGCGGACGGTGTGGCCGCTGACGAAGTGGCAGACTTCTTCGGCGAGATTCTTGGCATGATCGCCGGCGCGCTCGAGAGACTGGGTCATGAAGATGATCTGAAGGCTGGCCTGGCGGGCGATGTTTTCGGGATTCTCGATATGGCGGAGAAAGATGAGATTGCGCAGGCGATCGATTTCGGAGTCAGAGCGAAGAACGTCGACGGCTTTGCCGACGTCGCGGGCTGAAAAGGCGTCGCCGACGTCGGTGAGCATTTTTTCGAGGATGGTGGCCATGTGCGTGAGATCGCGAGTATCGTCGGAGTCGATGCGGCCGGTGGCAGCCTGGGCGCTGTTGGCAAAGCTGAGGAGCAAGTCGCCGATGCGCTCGAGGCTGATCATGAACTTCATGCAGGCGAGAAGCTCACGGGCCTCGGTGGGCTCGACCTCGGTGATGACGGAGGTGACGGCGCTGTCGATTTCCATGTCGAGGGTATCGAGTTCACGCTCGCGCAGGCGCAGAGAGCTCAGTAAGGGGCCGGAGCCGGTGGCGATGCCTTCAGCTGCGGCGCCGGCGGCTTCCTTGGCGAGATGACAGGCCTCGATGGTGCGGCGAACGATGTGGTGATGAGCCGGTTCGGGCGGCAGGCTTTCGATGCGGGCGGTATTCATGAGGGTATCCCTATGGCGCTGGCTGGAACTGCGCAAACTGATTACCTCTGATTTTGCCGTACCCATAAAGAGAAGGTCAATGCCTAAGGATAGGCTTTCTTTTTCGAGGATGGGTTAAGGGGCTGTGAATTTCCTGGTTATTTTCTTGGCGGCGGAGCTAAGGTAGGCCTTCGTCACGCCCCGCCCGGACAAAGCGAAATCCGGCCGCATAGACGTAGCAGCTATTTGGTTCGATATCGGGTGTTCTTGGCTGCCTTGCGCTGCGCCTTCTGGGCTTTCTTCATGGCTTTCCGCTGTTTCTTGGCATTCTTCTTTACCAGTTTTTGCTGGTGCTTGGCTGCCTTTCGGGCCTCAATGCCGTTTTCTCCGATACTTCTATTTTCCCGCTCAGCGCAAACCGGTATCGAACATGCAACACTGCAAGCGACCAAAAGCACGAAAGCGGCAATTCGTTTCATAACGTCTCCGAAGGAAGCTGCTTGCAATCCATCTTAGCACCGAGGTTGCGGAGAGCCGACGGGACGCCAGCGCTACTGCCTTGGTTCAGGGGGTGGGGAGGGTAAACAGAAAGGTCGATCCGTGGGCGAGTTCGCTTTCGGCGCGGATGGAGCCACCGTGGGCGAGCATGATGTGCTTGGCGATAGCGAGGCCAAGGCCGGTACCTCCGGACTCACGGGAGCGGGCTTTGTCGACGCGATAGAAGCGTTCGAACAGGCGCGGCAGGTGCTCGGAAGCAATGCCGGCGCCGAAATCCTGGACGCAGAATTCGACGCCGTGAGGAACGGCGCGGGCGCCGAGGACGATTCGACCACCGGAAGCGCCGTATTTCAAGGCGTTGTCGATGAGGTTCGAGAAGACCTGATGTATGGCTTCGCGGTCGGCGAGAACCGGCGGGAGACGTTCGGGGATGGGCGAGTCTTGGATGCGAAGATCAATGCCGTGAGTGCGCGCAATTTCGCGAAAGTTCTCCTCGGCGTCGTGGAGAAGTTCAGCGGGGGATACGGGCTCCACATCGAAACGAGTTTCGCCCGATTCAACGCGGGCTAGGGTAAGCAGGTCTTCGGTAAGGCGGGACATACGGGCGGAATTCTTGCGAATGATTTCCAGAAACTCGCGCGTGGGCGCGCCGTTCTCAGGAGTGCTGTCGAGCAGGGTTTCCGCGTAGCCCTGAATCGAAGTGAGAGGCGTGCGCAGTTCGTGGGAAACGTTGGCAATAAAATCGCGGCGGGTTTTTTCCACGCGTTCAGTTTCAGTTAGATCGCGGAGCACGGCAACCGCTCCTCCACCGGGCAAAGGCGCAGCGGTCACGTCGAAGGTGCGGCCGGGAACGATTGATGTAGCGCGGGCGGTTTTGACTTCGTGGGTGCTGGTAGCTTCCCTGACGGTGGCGAGGAAATCGGGATCGCGAATCGTTTCGACCACTGGCTGCTGCAGCCGAGTGCCTTGCGGAACCAGGCGGTTCATGGGTCGGTTGGCCCACTGCACGAGGCCATCGTCGCTGACGGCGATCACGGCATCCTGCATGCTGTTGAGCAGGGTTTCCAGTTGGCGCTGGCTGGAGACGACGGCCGCAAAACTTTCCTCGACGCGGCGGGCAGTTTTGTCGATGGCGCCGGCCACACGGCCGATTTCGTCCTGGGAAGCTTCGAGGATACGCGCTTGCAGCTCACCATCGGCAATGCGAGCCGCGACATCGACGATGCGCCCGAGACGGCGAGCGGTCCAATTGGAAGCGATGGCGGCGACGATTAGGGCAAAGAGAAATGCCAGGCCGGAGGCCATTTCCAGCCTACGACGAACCTGAGCGGAAACGGCCTCAACGTCGGAGAGCGGATAGGCCAGCCGTACGGCGCCACCGGACACGGGCACGGCGACATATAGAAACGGAATGCCAATGGTGGCACTGCGGCGCTGGTCTGTGCCAATGCGACCGGAGAAAGCGGCGGCGAACTCCGGACTTGTGGCGTGGTTCTCCATATTGGCGGGGATCGACTCGGAATCGGCCAGCACGTTCCCTGCGGAATCGACGATGGTGACGCGTGCGCCGGCGGCTTGTGCTTCCTGAGCGGCGATATCGGCGAGGGAGTGGCCACTACGGTCGGTTTCCACGCGGTGAGCGAGAAGTTGAGTCTTTTGAATGAGGTTGCGCTCAATTTCGGAGCGCAACGAAGCCTCCCAGGCGCCGCCAAGCATAAGGTCAAACAATACGGCGGCGGCCAGAATGACGATCAGGAAGGCCGCCATCAGCTTCAGGAAAATCCCATTTCTCACTTCGGAGCCTCGAAGCGGTAGCCGGCGCCGCGCACGGTCTTAAGGTAGCGCGGATTCTCAGGGTCCGGTTCGATTTTTTCGCGGATGCGGCGGACGTAAACGTCGACGGAGCGCGGGGTAACGTAAGAAGTGTCGCGCCAAACAGAATCCAGCAAATGATCGCGAGAAAAGACGCGGCCGAGATGGCGGGCGAAATAATCGAGCAGGCGGAACTCGGTGGCAGTCGTAGGGACGGTCTGTCCGCGAACGGTGAGGACCATGGCCGAAGGATCGATTTCGATCTCGCCGACCTTAAGGGGGCTAGGTGGAAGCGGACGCTCAAAACGGCGCAGCACGGCCTTGACGCGAGCGACGAGTTCGCGCGGGCTGAAAGGCTTGGCGATATAGTCATCGGCTCCGGTCTCGAGACCGAGGACGCGGTCGGCCTCGCCACTCTTGGCGGTCAGGAAAATCACCGGTACAGCGGCCAGGCCTTGAGTCTGGCGGACGGTGCGGCAGAGTTCGAGACCGTCTTTGCCGGGAACCATGATGTCGAGCACGAAGAGTGCAGGACGCTGGCGCTCCGCGTCAGCGATTACGCTGGAGCCGTTGGGATAGACGCGCACGGCAAAACCTTCGTTCTCCAGGTGGTGGCGAACGAGGCGGGAAATATCGGGATCGTCTTCGACGACGAAGATGCTTGGTTTCACCGCTTTATTGTAACCAAGGCAGTTGCGAGTACCTAGTACCGAGTACCGAGTTCTCAGGTGTGGATGCGGCTTTTCATCGGATTGTAACAATCAAGTTGGCGGCGGGGTCGAGATGGAAGCGTTTATCCGCTGGGATGACTGTCGTGGCGCTGTATTCGGTAATGATGGCGGGGCCGGAGTATTTTTTGCCGGGCTGCAAGGCTTCGCGTAAGTAGATTGCGGTGTGAAGTTTCTTGCCGTCGAAGAAGACTGGGGCTTGGATCGTGCAAGGTGCGCCGAACTTTGCTCGGCTTGAACGACCGAGGGCGGCCGTCCCCACATGGCCCTTTGTGGCTTTCAGCCTTGGTGGTTTCACTAATGCGCGAAGACGGAGGGTAACTAGTTCTACTTCGCGAGCGGGATGGGCGTAGCCGTAGCGGCGCTGGTGTTCTTGCTGGAATTCTTTCAGAAGATTCTTGGTGAATGGCAGGGTGAGCTCGAATCCCTGGCCGCGATACCGGATGTCCACGCCCGCCCGATAGTGCACTCTTCCCTCCCAGGCTTCCTGGTGAAAATCTTTCGTGGCTTGTTTCTGCAGGGCTGCGAACTCACGATCCAGTTGCGCGGCTGGAAGTTTGCCTGTGACAGGCCACAACACTGTGCGGGAATAATCCTTGACGACGTCGCTGACCAGAATACCCAAAGCAGAGAGCGCGCCGGGCAGAGCGGGGACGATCACATGCGGGATGCAGAGGGCCTCGGCCAGGGCGCAGGCATGGAGGCCTCCAGCGCCGCCGAAGGCGACTAGGGCGAAGTCGCGGGGATCGCGGCCGCGCTCGATGGAGACCACGCGGATGGCTTTCTCCATGGTGGCGTTGACCACGCGGACCACGCCAGCGGCAAACTTCTCAAGAGTTAGCGGACTTGCCTGCTGCTTCAGCCATTCTCCGGTGACGCGGCGGGTGCGGTCGAGATCGAGAGTGAAGTCGCCGCCGAGAAAGCGCGCGGGCTGCAGGCGGCCTAGTAGAAGGTTGGCGTCCGTGACGGTGGGTTGCGTGCCGCGACCGTAACAGATGGGACCGGGATCGGCGCCAGCGGATTCTGGACCGACGCGGAGAACTCCGGCGGCGTCGAAGCGGGCGAGCGAGCCCCCGCCGGCGCCGACGGTGTGGATGTCGAGCATGGGAACGCCGATGGGAAGGCCAACGACTTCGGCGTGGCTGGCGGTGGTGATGGCGTCTTCGACCAACGAGACGTCGGTTGAAGTTCCTCCCATGTCGAAGGCGATGATGCGTTCGAAGCCGCTGCGGCGAGCGCTGGCGGCCGCGCCGACTACGCCTCCGGCGGGGCCGGAGAGAACAGTGCGGACTGGCTCGCGAGCGGCGGAGGCGAGTGCGGTGATGCCTCCGCTGGATTGCATGACGAAGATTCGGACGACTGCCTTCGGGGCTAAAGCCTTAACATTTTTGTGGACGCTTTGCGCGGCGCTGAAACTCCGCTCTACACGATATTCCACAGGCCGCTCTCGACAGAGTTGTTCTGCGCGCCGCTGAAGATTCTCCAGGTAATTCCGCATCACCGGTTGGAGGTAAGCGTTGATGACTACGGTCGAGGTGCGCTCGTACTCGCGAAATTCAGGGAGAATCTGGTGCGAGATGGAGATAGGAACGCCGAGAGGCTTGAGAGCTTTCGCAATCGCTAACTCGTTCTTCGGGTTTGAGAAAGAAAAGAGTAGCGAGATGGCGATGGCCTGAGGCTGCTTCGCCGCTACTCGCGAGGCTAGCGATTTCAAATCCGTGGGTGAAGGCGAGGTCAGGATTTCGCCGTCGCTGGCGGTGCGTTCTTCGATGCCGAAGCGGCGATCTTTGGGTACTAGCGGCTCGATGCGGTCGAAGAAGAAGTCGTAGAGCTTGGGGCGGGCCTGGCGTCCGATTTCGATTGCATCCTCAAAACCCGCGGTGGTGACGAGTGCCGTGCGTGCGCCCGTGCGTTCGAGCAGAGTGTTGGTACCGACGGTGGTGCCGTGCAGAATCACGAACTCGCCTTCGTGATCGATTTTTCGGAGGGCCTCGACAATCGCTTGGGAGGGATCGGTTGGAGTCGAGAAAACCTTCAACATGCGCAAGCGCCCGGTGGCGTCTTTCCACACACAGTCAGTGAAGGTGCCACCGGTGTCGATGGCGACGCGGAGCGGTTGGGGGCGGCGGGGCATGGAGTTGGGCGCGGAGGATTAGAGTAACATCCGCCCTATATCCCAAACCCACGTCTCGCAAAGAACGCGAGACACGGGGCAGCCGGAAACTGAAAATGCCCAGTCCCATCAGAAGTGCCCTTAAGAGGGGGAACACTAGCGTACGATGCTACGCATGGCCACTAGTCCCAACATTGACGAATTCATTGACCGCGCCAAGGCAGGTGGTGCCACAGAGCAGTCTCTGGTAGGGATCTTGACGGCTCGCGGATGGCCGGAAAAGGAAGTTTACGATGCGCTGGCCGCTCACTACGAACGGGTGACCGGAATGGAGGTTCCCCGCCGTGGAGGCACGGCGACGGCCGCCAAAGACGCGTTCTTCTGCTTGCTGATTTTTTCGACTCTGGGCACGTGGACGATTGGGTTGGGCGCGCTTGCTTTTACGCTAATCGACCGATGGTTGGCGGACACCTTGTTTTCGAGTCCGTACTATCAAGGGTACGACATGATCAGTGCCGCCGCGTCGATGGCGTCGGTCTTGGTAGCCTTTCCGATTTACCTGCTGGTTTCGAGGACGGTGCTGCGCGATGAGAGAGGGCATCCAGAGAAACGCAACTCCCCGGTGCGCAAGTGGCTGACGTACATGGCTCTGGTTATCGCCGCGTGCGTCTTCATCGGCGATCTGATCGCGGCATTGACGTATTTGTTGCGGGGCGAGATCACTTCCCGATTTCTTGCCAAGGCGTTTGTCGTGCTGGCGATCTCCGGGGGCGTCTTCTCTTATTACTTCGGGGGACTCAGACGATCCGAGGACACCGAGGTTCACGGCAGGTTGGGTGGGGACACATGGATGGCCGCGATCAGTGGCTTAGTTGCAGCGGTTATGTTGATCTCGGGATTCTTGTATATCGGAACGCCAAGTACCCAACGAGCCCTGCGGGCAGATCGAAAACGCGTGCAGGATTTATACCAGTTAAGCGCCAAGATCCATAACGTCTGGAGCGCCAACGTGAGGCTACCAGGGCACCTCGACGAACTGCGGGATGCCGCCCTCGCCGATCCCATTACTCGCGTAGCTTACGAGTATCGTGTTACGGAAGGGAGCCGGTACGAACTCTGCGCGACGTTTGCGCTGGCTAGCGAGCAGAACCAGGCGGCGCCGCGTTCAAGCGCGTGGTCCCATCCAAGGGGGCGTCACTGCTTTCCGGTTGATGCTTCACAAATGTTGGACAATCCTTACATTTACTTTCCGGACTGATTCCCTCCGATTGATATCTTGTGCACAAGAATCATTTCGACCGACGCGCAACCCAGCCTGCTCGCTTCGCTTGGCTGGACAGTCGAGGCGGCGGTCCCCACATGATTTGTGGTGATGCTGCCTATCCCTTTGTCGTGAAGGCTAGGGTCAGCAGTGTTTTCTGTTCCACCTCATGCGCTTTGGCGCTGCCGGTGGCGGGGCTGGCGCTGGAGGAGCGCTTTACCGAGAGCACGTGGCGGGCGCCGGCGATCCGCTGCAGGCGCGGGAGCATATTGAAAAGCGCTCCCATGTTCGCGGGTTCCTCTTGCACCCAGACGATGTCTCCTGTTTCGCCGTGGCGGGCGAATTCGGCAACGAGTTCTTTTTCCGGGAAGGGATAGAGCTGTTCGAGAAACACGATGGCGGTGGAATTGTCTTTTCTCTTCTTGCGTTCGGCTTGGAGTTCGTGGCCGATTTTGCCGGTGCAGACCAGGATGCGGTTGGCTTCGCCAACTTCTGTGTCGGGGAGAATGCTCTGGAAATCTTTCCGAATGAAATCTGCAATCGGCGATGAGGCGCCGGGATGGCGAAGCATGCTCTTGGGTGTGAATACGACCAGCGGCTTCCGCCAGTGACGCAAGGCCTGACGGCGGAGCAGGTGAAAATATTGCGCGGCGTTGGAAGGCTGCGCGATCTGGATGTTGTGTTTCGCAGCGAGTTGGAGAAAACGTTCAATGCGGGCGCTGGAATGTTCCGGTCCCTGGCCTTCATAGCCATGCGGGAGAAGCATGACGATTCCGGAAAGCAAGCTCCATTTCGCTTCGCCGGCCGAGATGAATTGATCGATGATGGCTTGCGCGACGTTGACGAAGTCTCCGAACTGCGCTTCCCAGAGGACGAGCGCTTCAGGATAATCGCGGCTGTAGCCGTATTCGAAGCCGAGCACGCCGGGCTCGGAGAGAGTTGAGTTATGGATTCCGCAACGGGCTTGGCCGGATGCGACGTTTTCCAGCGGGACGAATTCGTTCTCGTTCTCAATGTCGATGAGAACGGAGTGTCGCTGATTGAAAGTGCCGCGGCGGGAGTCCTGCCCGGATAGTCGAACTGGAATGCCGGCTTTTACCAGGCTTGCGAAGGCAAGAGCTTCGGCCATGCCGTAGTCGACGGCGCGTTTGCCCGCGCCCATTTCGGCGCGTTGGTCCAGAAGCTTCTTCACCTTCGGATGAATATGGAAGCCCTCGGGATACGTGGTGAGATGAGAGCTGAGCTCCACCAATTCTTCCCCCGAGAGTCCCGTTTCTACTTCGAACTCCGCCTTGTGGTGGCCGCCGTAGTATTTGTCCCAATAGGTAGGCAAGTCTCGTAATGTGGGCTTCTTGGTGAGCTTGCCGGCATCTTTTTGCGCAGTTTCAAACTCGGCTTTGATGGCGGCGGCCTGCGCGGGAGCATTCGTCGCACCGATATCATCGGCGTAGATTTCCCACAGCGGTGGATGCTCTTTGATTTTCTTGTAGAGCAGCGGCTGCGTGACGGTAGGATCGTCGACCTCGCTGTGACCGTGGCGGCGGTAGCCGATGAGGTCGATGACCACATCCGTACCGAACCGATAGCGGTATTCGGTGGCGAGGCGGGCCACGCGAACGACGGCATCCACGTCTTCGCCGTTGACGTGGAAGATGGGGATCGACTGGCGGCGCGCGATACAGGCGGCGAAGCGCGTGGAGTGCTCCTCGAGATAGCTGGTGGTAAATCCGAGCAAGTTGTTGACGACCACATGAATGGTGCCGCCGACGGTGTAGCCGGGAAGGTCGGCGTAGTTCATGGTTTCGGCGAGGATGCCTTGTCCGGCAAAAGCAGCGTCGCCGTGAACTAGCAGTGGAAGATATTTTTCGCGTCCGCCTTCGCCGGTGCGGTCTTGCTTGGCGCGAGTGCGGCCAACGGTGACGGGATCGACGGCTTCGAGGTGGCTGGGATTTGAAACGAGATGGATGTGAACCTTGCCGCCGCTGCGGGTGATGTATTGGCCGGTAGCGCCCATGTGGTACTTCACATCGCCGGAGCCAAGTACGCTGCGGGGGTCAACGTCTTCAAATCCAGCAAAGATTTCTTCGGGAGATCGCTTAGCGACATGAGCGATCACGTTGAGGCGTCCGCGGTGGCTCATGCCCATAACGAGCTCGATGGCGCCGAGGCGGGAGCCGGTGTCGAGAATTTCGTCGACTAACGGGATCAGCGCGGTGACGCCTTCGAGAGAGAAGCGCTTGCTGCCGAGATAGCGCTGCTGCATGACCTGCTCAAAAACGTCGGCGCGGATGAGCAGGTCGAGAATTCTCTGCTGGTCTTCCTGTTGTGGTTCAGATTCCATCTGCTCGTAGATCCAGCGGCGGCGTTCGGGGGCGTAGATGTGATTGATTTCGACGCCAATGGTCGAGGAGTAGATGGTGCGAGCTTCGGAGGTGTATTCGCTGTCGATCTGCAGTTCAACGGTCGGACGAGGGCGCAGAAAACCGAGCGGATCGAGGTCACCCTCGAGATATCCCCATTGGCGGAAGGCGCTGAAGACGCGCTCGCGCTCGGAGTTCGCTGACGTTTCAATAACGGCAGCTCTAGTGCCGCCGTTGGAAGACTTGGATTTCTGGGTAGGCATATCAGTTCGTTACTAGAATAACGGATGCGCGGCGGGATGCGGGAGATTCGAGTGGGCTGAAACCTTTAACACAGAGGAACATGGGAGAACAGCTCGATGCCACGGGGAGCACGTGAGGGGCAGGGATTCTTCGACTGCGTGGCCGTTTCGGGATGACAACACATTTTCAACCGACGATTTTATACGGGCGCATCATTTCATTGTCTTCGTGCTCGAGAACGTGGCAGTGCCAAACATAACGGAATTCATCTCCCGGGTTGACCTGGGTTCCCGGGGGCAGATCGAAGCGCGCAATGACACGTGTGATGTAGCCAGAATAGGTCTTGATCGTATCTTTCCAGGCGGGGCGTTCGTTCGATTCGGGCGGCATGGGGATGCCGGTGAAGACGAGCTTGCCGGTCTGCATGTACGTCGGTGAGGGCTAGCGTCCTTTCGCGGACTGCGTGGGCGGGGTCGAGCGGGGACCAGGTCACGAGCGTATCCGGAAGCGAGCTGGAATCTTTTCCGGAGAACGGCTTGATGACCTTGAAAAGCATGACGTCAGACGGCACGATTTCGCCGCCGCGTGCGTAGGGAGCGGGCGCGTCATTGATGAGGGCGAGGTTCTCTCCTTTGTGCTCAGAGAAATCGATAATGAGGTCGAAGCGTTCGCCTGGCGAGAAGATCAAGTAATGCATGCTTAATGGGGCGGGCAGCAAACCGCCATCGGTTCCAATTTGACGAAAGGGCGGAGCGTCCACGGGCTTGCCATTGGGCTTGCCAGCGGCATCGGCGGGAACCAGCGTCAGGTGAAAAAAACGGGAGTTCGAACCGTTCACCATGCGAAAGCGGTATTTGCGGGGCTCGACTTCGAGGAAGGGTGCGGCTTTGCCGTTCACGCAGATTGTGTCGCCGAAAAATTCCTGCATCCACAGGGGGTGGGTGCCGTTCTTGGCCGGGGGGGTAGAGCAGCGAGCCATCAACTCCGAAACTTCGGTCCTGGATCATGAGCGGGATTTCGTAGGGACCACTGGGAAGGTTGAGGGCGTCTTCCTGATCGTCGCGAATCACGTAGAAGTCGGCCAATCCGGCATAGACATTGAGACGAGTGATGCCGAGAGCATGATCGTGATACCAGAGCATGCGGGAGGACTGCTCGTTCGGGTGGTGGGTGGGATTGGCGCCCGCGACGGAGCCGGTTTTGCCATCGGAGGTGAACCAGGAGTCGGGGTAGCCGTCACTCTCCGGCAGGACTTGAGCGCCGTGAACGTGCGTCACGGTGCGGACTTCAGGAACGTTTTCCTCGGAGCCGTGGATGGTGTAGTCGATGGGAAGGAAGTGTTTGGTGGGCAGTTGGTTGGACCATTTGATGGAAAGAGGCTGGCCTTTTCGCACTTCGAAGGTTGGACCAGGCCACATGCCGACACGATTGTGAATTCCATATGAAAAGAAATCCACAAATGCAACGGTTAGCGGCCGAGCAATATGCCCAGAGCAGTGAGCAAAATCTTCAACGATTTGAACAAACGTTAACGGCGGGTTAATAAATTTCCACAGATTGCCAACCTTCTAGGGTTTTTCCTGTAGGAGAGGCTTAAGTGGAAAGCAATGTAGACTGGGTCGTCTGTGGCGGGAGCGATGGAAACGCATGCCGACTCTTCTGGGAATACCGCTGGATGTTAACTCGTCGTATCTGCGCGGGCCTGCGGGAGCCCCGGTAAAGATCCGCGAGGCCTGGCGCAGCGATGCTTCGAACAAATGGTCGGAGCTGGGCGTGGACGTGGGCGCTGCCAGTGCGTTTGCGGACGCGGGCGACTTGCACTTGAGCGATTCGCGGGATAAGGTCGCCGACGATTTCGCAGAGATTGAGCGTGCGGTTTCGGAGTTGCTGGAGAAAGCCGAGCAGCCGGTCTCGCTCGGAGGCGACCATTCAGTTACGTACCCCATCCTGAAGGCGTTTGCGCGACACTATCCCGAACTGACGATCGTCCATTTCGATGCCCATCCGGATCTGTACGACGAGTTCGAGGGCAGCCGGGTCTCACATGCCTGCCCCTTCGCGCGCATCATGGAGGAGCGATTGGCGAAGCGACTGGTGCAAATTGGAATCCGCACCTTGAACCGGCACCAGCGTGAGCAGGCGGAAAAATTCGGCGTGGAGATCGTCCCTATGTCGGGACTTCCCGCCTATGACCAGCTGAACATTCACGGTCTGACTTATATTTCGTTCGACATGGACGTGCTCGATCCGGCTTTTGCGCCCGGAATCTCGCATCGCGAGCCGGGCGGCATGACGGTGCGGGAAGCGATCGCTCATTTGCATGCGATTGAGGGAACTGTTGTTGGGGCTGATATCGTTGAGTTCAATCCGGAGCAGGATGTGTCGGGAACGACAGCAACCGTGGCGGCGAAAATATTGAAAGAAATTCTGGGCAAGATGATTGGGGCACACTGCTGAGGTAATAGGAGTGAGATTATGGAAGGAAACGGTCTGATGCAGGTTGCAAGCCGGCACACGGTGGATGAAACCGTGCAGCGTCTCGAATCCATTCTTGCCGAGCGGGGCTTGAAGTTATTCGCTCTGATCGACCATAGCGGCGAGGCAGCGAAAGTTGGGATGAAGATGCGTCCGACGAAGGTTCTGATTTTTGGCAGTCCGAAAGGCGGAACGCCGGTAATGCTCGCCGCGCCAGCAGCGGCCATCGATCTGCCACTGAAGGCCCTGGTGTCAGAGGACGAGAAAGGCAAGGTATGGGTCTACTATACGAGTCCTGAGTACTTGCAACAACGGCACGGCGTACCTGAGGAATTGGTCAAGAATATTGCGGGAGTGGGAGCACTGGTGGCGAAGGCTGTGGAATAATGCTGCCGTCATCGTCGTTGTGATTGTGATCGTCATCGGAAGCCAAGTGGAAAATTCCAACCGAGCCCGTGACCATTTAGCCAATGAACGCACGTTTCTGGCGTGGGTGCGCACCAGTGTTGCGATTGTGGTATTCGGTTTCGCGATTGGGCGGTTTGCCGTCGCTATGCGGCAGTTGACGGCATTTCAGGGCCAAGTGTCCAAGGCAACGGGGTTCTCGGTTTGGATGGGGACAAGCTCAATTCTTGCAGGTGTCGCGATGGTGGTGGCAGGTCTGATGCGCTATCGAAGAACGCGAGCGCAACTCGATGAGGGAAGGTTTGAGCCTGCGGGATTTATTGTGGATCTGGTTACGATTCTGACAGTTTTGTTCGGACTGGCATTGGCTGGGTATTTGGTTTACGTGGAGAAGAGTTTAGGTTAGGCAAGCGGCACGGTCGGCAGCGCGCTCCAGCGGTTCCAACACCAAGAAACACTATGGCCAACGATCAGGAAAAAGAAGCGGCGGCACGCTCCAGCCTGCGGTTCGTCAAAGATGGTCAAGTAGTCGGTTTGGGTACAGGATCGACGGCCGCATATTTCATTCAACTGCTGGGCGAGCAGGTGAAGAACGGTCTGCGGATACTCGGCATTCCTAGCTCGGATCGCTCGCGCGAGCAGGCCGAGAGCCTGGAAATTCCGCTCACCACGCTGGATGAATGTCAGCAGATCGATGTGACTGTCGATGGCGCGGATGAGGTCGATCCGCAATTGCGTTTAATTAAAGGTGGCGGCGGGGCACTGCTCCGGGAAAAGATTGTGGCTTCGGCAACCCGCCAGCTTGTAATCGTTGCCGACGCAACGAAGAGAGTTCCGGTGCTGGGAAAGTTTCCGCTGCCGGTGGAAGTGGTCAAGTTCGCGCAGGCGCTAGTGGCGAAAAGGATTGAGGCACTGGGCGCAGCAGTCGAGTTGCGTCGAGACACCGGCGGGAAGCCGTTCTTAACCGACGAGAACAATCACATCCTAGATTGCCGCTTCGGACAGATCCCGGATCCTGATAGCCTGGCGCGACAGCTTAGCGACATGCCGGGAGTGGTAGAGCATGGGCTCTTCATTGGCATGGCCAGCGTGGTGCTCCTGGCCAATGGCAGCGAGATTGTCGAGTTGTGGGCTCGCGACAAGTAAGGACCGATTTACCACGGAAGTACGGAGACAAGGACAAACCTTTTTGACGTGTTCTCCTCCGTGACAGAGCCTTCCCTGAGCGACAGTCGAAGGGTGACTCCGTGGTGGATTATATTTTTGAGATGGAAGCAGGCGCAAAAGCACAAGGGCCGGATCAACCGTCGCGGCGGCGGCGCGGCTTGCGATACCGCGTGCACGCCCCGCTGGATGTGACGGTGCTGCGTTCAGGAATTCCGGATACTGTTCCCGGGCGGTCGGAGAACTTGGGCGTGTTTGGGGTGGGTGCCGTAATGGCGGGAGAATTGCTGCCGGGTGAGTCGGTGGGAGTGGAGATTCAGCTACCCTTGCCCGCGGCCTCGCTGCGCATGCGAGCGCTGGTGCGGTATCACGACAAGCTCCGGTGCGGGATGGAGTTTATCGGGCTGACGGAGGAGCAGCAGGCGTCAATACTCGGTTGGACAAAAGAGACAAAAGCAGAGCCGGAGCCGGGGCAGTATACGAAGCTTCCGATGGAGAAAATTTCGGAAGGTCGAGGCTCAGCCGGTGGGCGGCCTCCTGCGCGCAAGGGCCGTGGCCCGGGATGGGTCTTCTTGTCCGTGGCTGCCGCAATCTTGTTGGTCGTTCTGTGGTGGCACTGGAATCGCGGGTGGGAAAATCTGGAGTCCGGACTGCTGAAAGACGACACTACAACCCAGCCTCAAGCTCACGTTCCCGCCGATGTGATGGAGAAGCGAGTGACGCACCGGGTGGATCCCGACTATCCCGCAGCCGCGCGGCCGGGAAAGCTGCATGGAGTAATCGTGCTGGATGTCATCGTCGGACGCGACGGCTCGGTGGTAGACGTGCGCGCCCTGAACGGCCCCGAGATCCTGGCGCAGGCCGCCATGGATGCGCTGCGGTGGTGGCGATTCGAACCTTACCGCGTGGACGGCCAACCGGTAGTAACGGAGACGACGGTCGCGGTGGAGTTTAAGCCGTAACTGCAGGCTTCCGGCCCTAGCTCTCGGCCTTCGGGGCATTTAGCGTTTCTTGTTCTCAGATTCCAGCCGAAAAACCAGAGTATGCCTTCGACAACGAAGGCGTGCTGAAGCCGGAAGGCCGAAGCCTTTCTTCAGACCCGCTTTTTGCGCAGAGCGCTGAGGACGATGATGCCGCTTACCGCAAAAGACACGACGGCAGCAAGTGCGGCAATCGGCACCAGTGCCGCGTTGAGATGAAGAAAGTCCGCGAACACCGCCCCCAAAGCGAAGACCACACCAAGCCCGTTGAGCCAAAGCGGACCTCGAATTGAAGAAGAAAGGTCCGGTCGGAGGCGAAGTTGCAAGAGCAATGCGGCTAAGCCGATGGCAGCGACGACTACCAATGCTAATGGACTCAGGAACGCTCCGCGCGTCGTATAAAGGACGACCAGTGCGAGAGCCGCGAGAAGCAGGCCAGCCGCTACAAGTGTGGGGGGGCGACGGCGTAGATTGCGGCCGGGATTGGGTGGGGCGTCAGGCACGAAGTTCCGTCCTCAGATTTATACAGGCGCTGCCAAGAGTTTTCAAATTGACATTATGAGACGCCTGAAACTTTGCGAGCTTATCTACGCGTCAGGAGTGGCTGGGCTGACCCCCGGCAAGCCACTCTGCCTGGCGGGGATCGCCATGGTGCACGGCGGCCTTCTGTCGCGAACCCTGCGCCGGCGCTGCCACGCGTCCGCTCGGTTTTCTGGCTGCACGCTCTGTCGAATTCCAGCCCATCATTTCGAAATAAACTCGTTCAATCTCCGCAGCAATCGTGCTCCACTGATACTGGTCGCGAATGGCGTTTCGCGGCCTCTCCTGCCTGGAGGAGAGAATCTATGTCGACCGGGCAAGTGGAAATCCATCAGGACGGGATCTTTCCCGTCCTTTTTGTTTACAATGGAACGTCCACTTTGAGGCCGACACTTTGAAAACGCAGTGTGCCACACAATTCAGCGGCATTGCCACTCATGGATAACACGATCCTCGTCACCGGCGGAGCAGGTTTCATCGGATCCAACTTCATCCTGCGTTGGATGGAGCGCGAAGTGGCTGCTGTCCTGAACTTGGACAAGCTCACTTATGCAGGTAACCTTCACAATCTAGCATCCGTTGCACATGACCGGCGGTACGAGTTCGTGGAGGGGGATATTGCGGACCGGTCAGTGTTGCGCAGCCTGTTCGATCGGCGAAAGCCACGCTCGGTGGTGCATTCTGCGGCCGAAAGCCATGTCGACCGCTCGATAAGAGGACCCGAAGATTTCATCCGTACAAATATCGATGGAACTTTCGCCCTGCTGGAAGAGACGCGCGCCTACTGGGAAAAGCTGAATGCGAAGGATCGAGTGGACTTTCGTTTTCTTCACGTCTCCACAGACGAGGTCTACGGCTCGCTGGGGCCAGCGGATCCTCCTTTTTCCGAGACCACTCCTTACGCTCCGAACAGTCCGTACGCTGCGTCGAAGGCGGCCTCCGATCACCTGGTGCGCGCTTATAAACACACTTACGATTTGCCCACGCTGACCACGAATTGCTCCAACAACTATGGGCGCTTTCAATTTCCAGAAAAACTAATACCTTTGATGATATTCAACGCTCTCAACGGTAAGCCGCTGCCGGTCTATGGAGATGGTCAGAACGTTCGGGACTGGCTTTACGTGGGGGATCATTGCGATGCGATAGCCACGGTTTTGCAACGAGGGCGAGTGGGACAAACTTATAATATTGGCGGCTGGAACGAGAAGCGCAACCTCGAGATCGTCGAGACGATTTGCGATATTGTCGACGAGATGGCCGGGAAGCTTGCGTCTTCCCGCCGCAGTCTGATCACCTTTGTCACGGATCGTCCCGGACACGACCGGCGTTATGCAATGGACGCACGTAAGATTGAAAGGGAGCTCGGTTGGCGTCCCAAGGAAACCTTCGACAGCGGCATTCGCAAAACGGTGAAATGGTATCTGGAAAACGACGAGTGGGTCCGCGGGGTTACCAGCGGCAGCTATCGCAAATGGATTGAAACGCAATATTCTTCTTCAGTGCCTCGCAAGTAATTCGCAAAATGCAAACATCAACCAGCACGACCTATAAAGGAATTATTCTGGCCGGAGGATCGGGTACGCGTTTGTATCCCGTGACCCACGCCATGGGCAAAAGCTTGCTTCCGGTCTACAACAAGCCCATGATTTATTACCCGCTGTGCACGCTGATGTTGGCGGGCATTCGCGACATCCTCCTTATCAGTACGCCAGAGGACGTGCCCAAGTTTCAAGCCTTGCTGGGGGACGGAAGCCAGTTTGGGATCCACTTGCAATACAAGGTTCAGCCTAAGCCGGAAGGAATCGCGCAGGCTTTTTTAGTGGGCGAGACTTTTCTGGGAAACAGTGCCTGCGCCCTGGTGTTGGGCGACAATATTTTTTACGGGCATGACCTGGGGAAAGACCTTCGGGAGGCCGCGAGCAAAACGAAGGGCGCGCGCGTGTTTGCGTATCCAGTGCATGATCCCGAAAGATACGGGGTGGTGGAATTCGACGGAGCCGGCCGGGCTCTCAGCATTGAAGAAAAGCCTCGGCAACCGAAATCGCGATACGCGGTAACCGGACTTTATTTTTACGATGATCAGGTCGTGAAGATCGCGAAGTCGTTGCGGCCCAGTGCGCGGGGCGAACTGGAGATCACCGACGTGAACAAGTCATATCTGGAGCGCGGCCAGTTGGAGGTGGTTGTAATGGGCCGAGGAATGGCCTGGCTCGACACCGGAACCCATGAGTCGTTGATGGAGGCATCGCTCTACATTCAGGCGATCGAGAAGAGGCAGGGGCTGATGGTGGCTTGCCCCGAAGAGATTGCGCTCCGTTCAGGTTACGTTACGGCGGAACAGGTAGAGAAGGTCGGAAACTCGATGAAGAATAATAGCTACGGCACATACTTGCTTCAGCTCTTGCGAGAGAAAGTGTTCTGATCAATCCGGTTTCGGGGACTTGCCCTGCCATGAATGCCGTGAACAAAGTCTTGACTTCCCTTCCCGGGGTGTTTGTGCTGGAACCGCGGGTGTTTGGAGATGAGCGCGGTTTTTTCTTCGAGAGCTACAACCAGCGAACCATGGCAGATGCGGGAATTAGCGAAAGGTTCGTACAGGATAATCATTCCTGCTCTTCCCGCAATGTTCTAAGAGGCCTGCATTATCAGGTGAAGCACCCGCAAGGAAAACTGGTACGGGTAGTGGAAGGTGAAATTCTGGATGTTGCCGTCGACATGCGCCGAGGTTCTGCGAACTTTGGGCGCTGGGAAGCCGTGCGATTGTCAGGTGAGAACCATCGAATGTTGTGGATCCCGGTGGGCTTTGCACACGGATTCCGAGTTCTATCGGAGAAAGCTCACGTCCTTTACAAGGCGACCGATTTTTACGCGCCAGAGCATGAGCGAACACTAGCCTGGAATGACCCTCAACTGAAGATCAATTGGGAACTGGACGTTGAGCCGATCGTATCGGCGAAAGATCGGCGAGGCCTGACATTGTCCGACGCCGAGAGTTTTGAGTAGATCGGTTCGAATAGATCAATGAGAGTCACAATCTTTGGAGCGTCCGGACTGCTCGGCCAGGCGCTCATGCGTGAGTGGAGCAAGGATGCGGTCATTGGACTCGGCTCGCGAGATGCAGATATCCGCGACGCGAAGCGCGTGCAGCAACTGGTGCGGGAGACAAATCCGGAATGGGTCGTGTTGTCCGCAGCATACACGGATGTGGATGGCTGTGAGAGCAATCCGGATTTGGCTTTCGCGGTGAACCGCGATGGTGCGGTGAATGTCGCGGTTGCGGGGCGGGAAGCTGGAGCGCGGCTTCTCTTCTTAAGTTCCGATTATGTATTCGATGGAAAGAAGACCACTCCCTATGAGACCGGCGACTCCCGGAATCCGCAGAGTATATACGGACGAACCAAGGCTGAGGCGGAGATCAAACTTCTCGAGTGGATGCCGGGTTGCTGCATCGTGAGGACGTCGTGGCTGTTTGGTGTCGGTGGAACATGTTTCCCCGACACGATCTTGAAGCTCGCGGCAAGTCGTCCGGCGCTTGATGTGGTCAACGACCAGCGTGGCTGTCCCACATACGTGATCGACCTCGCACGGGGGCTCATTCAGTTGTGCAGGCAGAACGCAAACGGGATCGTGCACGTCACCAACGCGGGAGAGTGCACCTGGTTTGAGTTTGCGCAAGAGATCGTCCGGAGCGCGGGGCTTACGACAAGTGTTCGGCCGGTGAGCAGTGCGCAGATGGCGCGGCCTGCGCCGCGACCGGCGTATTCCGTATTGTCACCTTCTCGTATGCGAGCTCTAGGAATTGAAATGCCTTCCTGGCGAGACGCGTTGCAGCGGTACCTGCAGCAAAGACGCGGTTAACTGCCACTCACATTGCCTCGTTTCCGCCTGGCTGCTACGATTGCGAAAGCCCGCCGGGGATCTCGTGAAGTTAATTCAAAATTACATTGACGGCAGTTTCGTGCCCGGGAAACAAGAGTTCGCGGATATAAATCCGGCGGACGGGACGACGATTGCGAAAGTGACGGCAGCCGACGAAGCTCAAGTGGGTGGGGCCGTGCATGCCGCTCGGCTGGCGTTGCATGGGGAGTGGGGACGGCTCGCAGTCCGCGAGCGGGCGGCGCGATTGCACAAGGTTGCGGATGCGATCGAGAAGCGATTCGATTGCTTCGTTCAAGCCGAAGTCGCTGATACGGGAAAGCCAGTTTCCCTGGCTTCAAATCTCGACATCCCTCGCGCGGCGGCAAATTTCCGCGTCTTTGCCGACTTAGTGAAGATGGCCGGACTGGAATCGTTTCAGACGGAAACACTCGACGGGGCAAATGCCCTGAACTATGCGGTGCGCAAACCGCTGGGAGTCGTCGGTATTGTCACGCCGTGGAATTTGCCGCTCCTGCTGCTCACCTGGAAAGTCGCGCCCGCGCTAGCTTGCGGGAATACCGTGGTCGTCAAGCCTTCGGAAGAAACTCCGGCGACGGCAACGCTTCTTTCCGAGGCGATGCAGGACGCCGGAATTCCGCATGGCGTTTATAACGTGGTTCATGGATTTGGGCCGGGGTCTGCGGGAGAGTTTCTCACTCAACATCCTGACGTGGACGCGATCACATTTACGGGAGAATCAAAAACTGGAGCTGCCATCATGAAAGCGGTCGCGCCCACGGTGAAACCAATTTCGTTTGAACTGGGTGGAAAGAACGCGGCAATCGTATTCGCGGATTGCAATTTTGAAGAGACCATCAGCGGATTATCCGACGCGGTGTTCCTCAATACGGGGCAAGTCTGCTTGTGTGCAGAGCGAGCATATGTGGAACGGAGAATTTTCAGCGCATTTGTGGAGGCGCTGAAACGGAAAGCGGAGCGCCTGCATTCGGGCTGGCCGAACGACGAAGAGACGAACCTGGGACCGCTGATTTCTGCGCAACATCGCGACAAAGTGCTCTCCTACTTCCGATTGGCGCGGGAAGAAGGGGCGACGGTGGTTACTGGCGGAGGAGTTCCGAAATTTGGCGACGATCGGGATCACGGCTTCTACGTGCAGCCAACCATCTATACTGGACTGCCTGAGACGGCTCGCTGCGTGAAGGAAGAAATCTTTGGTCCCGTGTGTCACATCGCGCCGTTCGATTCTGAAGAGGAAGCCGTCTCTATGGCCAACGATACCAAATACGGCCTCGCGGCTTCGATCTGGACCAGCGATTTGAAGCGCGGTCATCGTGTAGCGCAGCAAATGAATGTGGGCATCACGTGGGTGAATTGCTGGTTCTTGCGCGATCTGCGAACGCCATTTGGGGGTGCTGGACTTTCTGGCATTGGCCGCGAAGGCGGGATGCATTCACTCAATTTCTATTCGGAGCTGAATAATATTTGCATTCGGCTCTGAGCTTTACAGTTGCACGCGAATGCAGCCGCGGCGAGATCGGCCGACCGGGACAAGATGAGCACGACGGAGAGCAAAGTCGTCAAAGGGAAAGCGACGCCGCGCGGCAAGTATCCGCACGTTAAACGGGCGGGTGACTTCTTGTTCGTCTCCGGGGCAAGCGCACGCCGTTCCGACAACACGATTGCAGGCGCCGAAGTCGATCCACTCGGGGCCACGAGGCTTGACATACGCGAGCAAACGCGCGCGGTGATCGAAAACATTCGCGACATTTTGCAGAGCGCGGGAGCAGGGCTGCAAGACGTGGTCGAAATTTCCGCGTATCTCGTGAACATGAATGATTTCGCCGGCTATAACGAGGTGTATGGCGAGTTCTTCGGATACGACGGTCCAGCAAGAACGACCGTGGCGGTGCACCAGTTGCCGCATCCGCACCTGCTGATCGAGATCAAGGCCATGGCTTACAAGCCACAGTAATAGGAGACACAATGGCATCTATAAAAACTCTGAAAGCGTTCAACTTTCAGTCGTGGATCGACGAGAACAAAGAGAAGCTCAAGCCTCCGGTCGGAAACGCTCAAGTTTGGGAAGATGGCGAAATGATGGTGACGGTGGTGGGCGGGCCAAATCAGCGGCGCGACTATCACGACGATCCCACAGAGGAGTTCTTCTACCAACTAAAGGGCACGATTGTTCTCCGCATCATGGAAACGCCCGGAAAGCCGCCGCTGGAAATACCGGTCAAAGAAGGCGAGATATTTCTTTTGCCGAAGCACATGCGCCATTCACCACAGCGGGCGGCAGAGACGATCGGAGTCGTCATCGAGGTGCCGCGCCCGGAGGGATCACTGGACGCATTCGAATGGTACTGCCCGAACTGCCATCAGCTGATTTATCGGGCGGAACTAAAGCTGAAGAGCATTGTCAAAGATTTGCCGCCTCTATTTGAACAGTTCTACAGCAACGAGAGTCGACGCAAATGCAAGCATTGCGGCAGGATTCATCCGGGTAAGTAAAGAATGCAAGTCATCGACATTCATAATCACTTTTTCCCAAGCTCATGGCCTGACCTCGCGGCGCGCTATAGCACGCCGAACTGGCCTTGGATCAAACATACCGAGCCGGGGAAGGCGGACATTATGGTGGGAGATCGATTCTTCCGCCATATTTGCTCGGCATGTTGGGATCCGGACGTCCGGCTGCAGGAAATGGATCGGGATGGTGTTGACCTGCAGATTATCTCTGCCACGCCGGTGCTGTTTGCGTATGAGCGTCCGGTGGAACACGCGCTTGACTGTGCGCAATTGTTCAACGACGCGGCGCTTGAACTTTGCAGCCGAGGAAAAAGCAGGTTGAAGTCTTTTTGCCAAGTCCCGCTACAGGATGTTGACTCTGCTTGTAAGGAGCTCAGCCGGTGCATGCAGGCCGGACATGTAGGTGTGCAAATTGGTAATCACATAGGAAGTAAGAATCTCGATGATCCCGGGGTCGTCACTTTCTTGCATCACTGCGCCGATGAGGGCGCTGCGGTGCTCGTCCATCCATGGGAAATGTTTGCGCGGGACCGGATGCCGAAATACATGATGCCGTGGACGGTGGGCATGCCGGCGGAGACACAGCTGTCGGTGGTGGCACTGATTTTGAGTGGCGCATTGGACCGGCTGCCGAGCTCACTGCGAATTTGTTTCGCGCATGGCGGCGGAAGTTTCGCATTCTTGCTCGGGCGGCTGGAAAATGCCTGGCATCATCAGCCGGTCGCGCGTGGTGACTGCCAACACCCGCCGAGCCACTATCTCAACCGCTTCTACACAGACTCTGCCGTGTTCGACCAGCGCGCGCTGCAATTCCTAGTGGGAACAATGGGAGCGGATCAGGTGATGCTCGGCTCGGACTATCCTTTTCCTCTGGGCGAAGAACGCGTGGGCTCGCTCATTCGACAAAGCAATTTACCGCAGCATACCAAGGCTAAATTGCTGAGCGGGAATGCAACGCGGTTCCTGAAACTTGAAGCCGAGTCGCCAGAGGCCGCGGATAAGAGAGTTCTCGGCTCTTCGCCGATTGCGCCCGAGCCGGGGCAGTTGACGTACAGCTCGTATCTAAGAGTTCCGGAATTGCTCGAGTTGCAGCAGCCACAGTCTTCGCCACCCCATCACGACGAGCTGTTATTCATCCTTGTGCATCAGACCTACGAACTGTGGTTCAAGGAATTGCTGCACGATCTTGATGCCGTGGTCGCAAACTTGCGAAGAGCTGGCGCCGCGTCACAATCGCATGACGAAGTTTACGAAGCAGCGCGGCTGCTCCGCCGGTGTACGGAGATCACGCGGGTGCTGGTGGAGCAGTTCACGATTCTGGAAACGATGCTGCCTACGCATTTTCTTGCGTTTCGTGGTCTGCTGGAGCCAGCCAGCGGATTTCAGTCCGAGCAATTTCGAGAGATTGAATTCCTGTGCGGCTTGAAGGACGAGAAAATGCTCCGCTATCACAGACCCACTCCGGAGGCTTACGCAAGTCTGAAGCGCCGGTTGGAGGAGCCCTCGCTGCGCGACGTGTTCTTTGGGGCATTACAGGCGATGGGCATGCTGCCGCCCGCCCACGAGGGCTCGACCGAACGGGAACGATTCGAAGCCCGTGCCCGGGCGGTGCACGCACTTTATAAGGATGAGCACCATCATCGCGACTGGATCGATGTGTGCGAGCGGCTCACAGAATTCGACGAACTGGTGGTGAGTTGGCGGTTGCGCCACATTCAACTGGTCGAGCGCATCATCGGCATCCGCATGGGGACTGGGGGAAGTGCGGGAGCGTCTTATTTGAAGCTGACACTCGACAAGAAGTTCTTCCCGGAATTGTGGGAGGCGAGGACGTTGCTGACCGAGTAAGGCGTTGCCTTTCGCTTGTTCATCGAAGATCCTGTATTCATCTGGTATGAAATCGTGCCCTGAGAAAGTGACGCTGATCGGCGCCGGCTTGACTGGTCCCCTTCTCGCCATTCTTCTGAGGCAACGCGGATTCGCGGTGGAACTCTACGAGCGGCGTCCGGACATGCGGAGGGTGCGCACGAGTGCGGGCCGCTCGATCAATCTCGCTCTCTCGACTCGTGGCATTCACGCATTGCAGCAGGCCGGGCTGTGGGAGCGGATGCGAAGCATCATTGTCCCGATGAAGGGCCGGATGATGCATTCGATTGCCGGTGAACTCACTTTTCAGCCTTATGGGAAAGATGAAACGGAGGTCATCAACTCGATTTCGCGCGGGGAGCTGAACGTCGCTCTCATGAATGCCGCTGAGGAACAGAGTGTGGCTATTCACTTCAACCAACGCTGCATGGGATACGACCTGAAGACCGGCGCTGTTCGATTCCGCGATGAAAACACTAGTAGAGTGGTGAACCGAGACACCGGCGTTGTGATCGGCTGCGACGGTTCCGCATCAGCGATTCGGACAGAGATGCTCAAGCTAAACCGTTTCAACTTTTCCCAACAGTACCTCGATTACGGCTATAAGGAGTTGACGATTCCTGCTGGGGCTAACGGCAAGCATCTGCTGGAGACGAACGCTCTTCACATCTGGCCGAGGGGCAATCATATGCTGATCGCGTTGCCCAATATCGACGGCACTTTCGCTTGCATTCTGTTTCTTCCGTTTGAGGGGGCAGCCAGTTTCGCGAGCGTGAGCACGCGTTCGAATGTGGTTCGGTTCTTTGAGGATCGATTCCCTGACGCTCTTCGGCTGATGCCGGAATTGGCGGACAACTACTTTACTAACCCCACGGGCGCAATGGTCACGATCAAGTGCTCCCCCTGGCATCTGGAAGGAGGATCTCTGCTTCTGGGGGACGCTGCTCATGCCATCGTTCCTTTCTTCGGGCAGGGTTTGAACTGCGGACTTGAGGACTGTACCTGTCTGGTCGAGTTGCTCGACCGGCACGGAGCAGACTGGCCGCGAGTGTTCGCTGAGTTCGAGAAGGAGCGTAAGGTCAATACCGACGCAATCGCGGACATGGCAATTGAAAATTTTACGGAGATGCGCGATCGAGTCGCGGACGCGCGGTTTTTGTTTCGAAAGAAAGTGGAATTGGCGCTGGAAGCAAAATATCCTCAACTCTTCGTGCCGAAGTATGCGATGGTGACGTTTCATCGCATTCCCTACTCCGTTGCCCTGACGCGCGGCGCGGTTCAGGACCGGATGCTGGCTCAACTTTGCGAAGCTATTGATCGCGTGGAGGATCTCGACTGGGATCTGGCGGAGAAGTTGATTCGTTGCGATCTCACGTCTTTGGAGCTGCGGCCGTGACCGACGTCCAGTTTCAATCGGGCAAGGATTTTGCCGTTGCGATGGATGAATGCGATCCTCTCAGGGACTATCGCGAGCGGTTCTTGTTGCCTAAACATGCGGGCGGTAAGTGCGTATACCTGTGTGGCCACTCGCTCGGGCTGCAGCCCAAAGCTGCGGCCGCATATATTCAGCAGGAACTTAAAGATTGGGCGCAACTGGGCGTAGAGGCTCATTTCCGCGCAAGAAATCCGTGGATGCCCTACCACAGGCTGCTTACAGAGCAGACAGCAGCGCTGGTAGGGGCGAAGCCCGTCGAGGTTGTGGTGATGAATTCACTCACGGTGAATCTGCACCTGATGATGGTGTCGTTTTACCGTCCTACGCCGGGACGACACAAAATCCTTATAGAGCGGGGTGCGTTCCCTTCCGATCAATACGCAGTGAAGTCGCAAATTCATTTCCACGGCTTCGATCCTGCAACTTCACTGATCGAGTTAACTCCGCTCCCAGGCGAGTCTTGTCTTCGCGATGAGCAAATTGAGTCTTTGATTGAGCGTTCAGGGGATGAGATCGCACTGATCTTGCTGGGAGGAGTGAATTATGCGACGGGTCAAGCATTCGATATGGCGGGGATAACGCGGGCTGGTCATGCGCGGGGCTGCGTGGTCGGTTTCGATCTGGCCCATGCGGCTGGCAACTTGCATTTGAGACTGCATGAGTGGGATCCGGACTTCGCCGTTTGGTGCAGCTACAAATATCTGAATGGGGGGCCGGGATGCGTTGCCGGTTGTTTTGTTCACGAGCGGCACGCCCGCTCTTGGGATTTGCCACGGTTCGCGGGATGGTGGGGGCACGACGAAGCGTCACGTTTTCAGATGGGACCGAGCTTTCGGGCGATGACCGGTGCTGATGGCTGGCAATTGAGCAATCCGTCGATCGTAAGTATGGCTGTCCTGCGAGCATCGATGGATATCTTCCACGAAGCGAGCATCGAACGCTTGCGGAGGAAGAGTGTTTTGTTAACCAGTTATTTGGAGTTCTTGCTGAATCAGAGAATTTCTTCGAGCTTCTCAATTGTCACTCCGCAAGAAAAAGAGCGGCGCGGGTCACAACTTTCAATCCGAATTCTGCGCCACGGGCAGGCATTATGTGAACGGCTGGCTGGGGAAGGGATCCTGGGTGATTGGAGAGAGCCTGATACGTTCCGCGTGGCGCCCGTGCCCCTGTACAACTCCAGCCAGGATGTTTTCAGGTTTGCTGAACGGTTCACGGCCGAGATTGACTAGAAAGCCTGCCTCTGAGGATATTTCCAGCTATTTCGTCGATTACCTCAGTAATGTCTGCAGGACCGAGGCACGAACATACACTTTTAAAGTGGGATTGATCTCCGTGCGGCAACCGAGCAAGTGGACGGGAACCGTGTGCGCAGTGGTATGCGTTCACGCCGTGGTGTCGCTGTTGGCCGCGCGCGGCGTTGGATTAACCGCCTTCGGTGATCTCACGCAGTGTGTCCTGCTTTTATGCGCAACGCTTGCCATCCTCTCAAACACCAGAACCCGCGATAAGAAAGAACAGCTCTTTTGGGCTCTCATGGCGTTGGGTTGCGGAATGTGGCTTTGCGCGCAGGTTCTCTGGACCTACTTCGAGGTCTTTCTGCGGCAGGAGGCGCCGAACCCATTTGTGGCAGATGTAGTTCTCTTCCTGCATATCGTTCCTATGATGGCAGCATTGGTGGTGCAGCCGCACCTGCTGCGGAACAAACATTCCTTGCGGCTGGGATCGGTCGATTTCTTTCTGCTGCTAACGTGGTGGCTTTACCTGTATCTGTTCATCGTGATTCCGTGGCAGTATGTTGCGCCGAACGAGGACGTGTATGGACGTAGTTTCGATGTGCTCTATGCGTGCGAACAGATCGTCCTGATTGTGGGCCTCAGACTCGTCTGGAAGCGCAGCCAAGGCTCCTGGCGCACAATCTATGGGCAGTTTCTCAAAGCTGCATTGCTCTACAGTATGGGCTCGATTCTCGCTAGTGTAGCCATTGATTTTCACCGGTACTACACCGGCAGCCTATACGATGTTCCGTTGGTCGCGGCCATGGCGTGGTTCGCGGCAGTGGGTTTCATGGCACGCGGGTCTTTGCCCGGCCGGCCTGCCGACCAGGTACCCCAGCGGGACCACAGTATGTGGACAACGCGGTTGGCGATGCTGGCGGTATTTTCTACGCCGCTTATGGTGGCCTGGGCAGAGTTCGGCGGAGAGGCCCCACCACGTGTGCGGTCCTACCGCCTTGTGCTGACCGCGGCAGCAATGGTTTTGATGGGCACACTGGTGTTCCTCAAACAGCATTGGATGGACCGCGAATTGCTTCACTTGCTGCGTTTGTCGCGCCATAACCTTGATGAGATGTGCAAGTTGAAAGACGAATTGGAGAGTAAAGAACAGTCTCTCCGGTGGCACAGCCTGGAACTACAACGCAAGAACCTTGAACTACAGGAGATTTCTTACACGGATGCGTTGACAGGTGTGTGGAACCGGCGCTACCTGGAAGAAATTCTGACGGCGGAAGCGGGCCAGGTGTTGCGAAACTACGAGCGGGCTCGCGGTAGCGAAATTCGGAAAATGGATCATCGCGACCTGATATTTCTCATGGTCGACATGGACTTCTTCAAGGAAGTCAACGATGTGCATGGTCATCCCGCGGGTGATCGCCTGCTGCAGTTGGTGGCTGAGCGTCTGAGCAGGGTTGTGCGCATGTCCGATGTTCTGGTGCGTTGGGGAGGAGAAGAATTCCTGATCATGTCCCGTTCTGCGGACCCCTCCGGGACGCCTGCGTTCTGTGATCGCATTCTCGATGTCATGGCATCGGAGGCTTTTGATCTCGGACACGGGGTTCATGTGCGGAAGACTTGTTCTGTAGGATGGGCTCCTTTCCCGTGGAGTCGGCGCGCTTACGAGGCCATTTGCGCGGAAGAGGCCATTGAGCTCGCAGACACCGCACTCTACCGCGCCAAGGCCGGAGGGCGAAATCAGGGCATAGGAATTTTGCCGGCGGAAGGAACCCTGGCCGCGCCTCACGAGATCACCCTGCAAACTCTGCAAAATGATACTGGTGTTCTGACGCAGACTGTGAAGGTCCAAAACCTTGGCTTCGCAGGTCTTACCCATACCCCTGCCGAAGACATGACTCCGACGGAACCAACGGGCATCTGATTTTGGGGCTGCCTTGCAGATATGCCAGGTTGCCACTAAAGTGAAGTGAGCTCATTGGTTAACAAACATATATCCGCGAGGCCCATTCAACCATGAACGTGAAACCTTCTCCGCGCAAGACCGCGCTGCACCAGAAAGCGCAACTGATGTCAGCCTCAGAAATTGAGCGCACCTTGGTGCGTCTAGCTTACGAAATTGTTGAGAAGAACGACGGCATCAACGGACTCGGATTAATCGGAATTCGCCGCCGCGGCGTACCGATCGCGGAACGCCTGGGCAAAATCATCACCCGCATCGAGAATGCTGAGGTTCCGGTCGGAACACTGGATATCACTTTCTATCGCGACGATCTCTCAACGCTTGGACCAAAACCGGTTGTCCAGGAAGGCGAGATCGGGTTTTCGATTGAGGACAAGAATATCGTTCTGGTTGACGATGTGCTGTTCACAGGGCGAACGGTGCGCGCGGCAATGGACGCGCTGTTTTCCCACGGCAGACCGCGGCGGGTGCAGTTGTGTGTACTGATTGACCGCGGACACCGTGAGTTGCCCGTCGAGGCCAGCTTCGTCGGCCGCAATGTTCAAACCACAATGAATGAAGTGATTGAGGTCAAGTTAACTGAGATTGACGATGCAGAGAAAGTGCTCTTGATGGAGAAATAGACCAGCCGAGAAGAGCGGCAGAGAGAAAAAGGACGGCGGTCAACCCGCCGTCCTAATTTTTTCCCCGACGATTTCAGGCTATTCTTGAGCAAATCGCCTTGGTCTGAGTGTACAGGGTAAGGGCATCGTGCCCCATCTCACGGCCCCATCCGGATTGCTTGTAGCCACCGAATGGCAGCGCCGCGTCGAAAATGTTGTAGCAGTTGATCCACACCGTACCTGCCCGTAGATATTCCGCGGTGCGGTGGGCCTTGCCGATATCGCGCGTCCAGACGGCGGCGGCCAGGCCGTATTCGCTGTCGTTGGCGCGGGGCAGAATTTCCTCGGGATCGTCGAAGGGCATGGCCGCGACCACCGGCCCGAAGATTTCCTCCTGCACAACCTTCATGTCTTCACGAGTATTCACCAGGACCGTGGGCTCCACGAAATAGCCTTTGTCACCTTTCTTGTGGCCGCCAACCAAGGCGGTGGCACCCTCGGAGAATCCCGCCTCCAAATAACCGCAGACTCGACTTAACTGCTCTTGCGAAACGAGCGGACCCATCTGCGTTTCCGGATCGAGACCCGAGCCCACAGTGATTTTCTTTGCGTAGTCGGCGACGCCTTCCACGACTCGGTCGAAGACCGGCTTCTCGACGTAGAGACGCGATCCCGCGCAGCAACACTGGCCCTGATTGAAGAAGATCGCGCTCGCCGCGCCGGGGATAGCCGATTCAAGATCGGCATCCTTGAACACAACGTTCGGAGACTTGCCGCCAAGTTCCAGCGACACCTTCTTCAAGTTGCCAGCCGCCGCGTGCACGATCAGCTTGCCAACTTCGGTGGAGCCGGTGAACGCGATTTTGTCCACATCTGGATGAGCGGCCAGCGCTGCGCCTGCGGTCTCGCCATAACCCGGTACGATGTTTACCACTCCTTCGGGGAACCCCGCTTCCATGATGAGTTCGCCCAGACGCAGTGCCGAAAGCGGGGTTTGCTCGGCTGGCTTCAAAACGACCGTACAGCCGCAAGCCAGCGCAGGTCCCAGCTTCCATGCTGCCATCAGCAGGGGAAAGTTCCAGGGGATGATCTGTCCTGCGACTCCCACCGGCTCTCGCACGGTATAGGCGAGATACTTCGCGCCGGGCGTATACGGTACGGAAAGCGGAATGGTATTGCCCTCGATTTTTGTAGCCCATCCGGCCATATAGCGAAACAAATCTACGGCCAACGGAACATCCGCTGCCTTCGCTATGGCGAGAGGCTTACCGTTGTCGAGACTTTCCAGATAGCCGAACTCTTCGGTATGCGCCTCGAGTAAATCGGCGAGCTTCCAGATCAGGCGTCCACGCTCGGATGCTGTCATCCGCCGCCACGGGCCGTGGTCGAAGGCCTTGCGTGCCGCCTTCACCGCCTGTTCAATATCTTCGCGATCACCTTCCGCCACCTGCGCGAGAATCTCGCCGGTGGCAGGATTGTAAGTTGGAAAAGTCTTGCCGGAAATGGAGTTTACCCATTTGCCGTTGATCAACATTTTGCGGGGTTTATCGATGAAATCAGCGACTTGCGGGTGAATCTGCGGCGACACTGCGATGCCCATAACATCCTCCTTAAAATCAAGAACGAAAGATCAAGCAAGAACTTGCCTGTTGTGAAGCCGAAGCTAAAGATGCCGGGCGGAGAAAAATAATGGGGATATGCTAGCTCCGAGCGAGAACAAAAGCAATTCCGATTGGGCTGGCCCCTGGTCCACCGGACGTCGCATAATCTCAGGATGCGGGCAAGCAAGCGGCCGCGGGTCAAAATCTGCTGTATCTCAAGCCGTGACGAGGCCAGGATGGCCATTGAGCACGGCGCCGCCGCAGTTGGACTGGTTTCCGCCATGCCCAGCGGACCCGGTGTGATCTCAGAAGAACAGATTGCGGAAATCGCCGCCTCAGTCCCTCCACCGATCGGAACGTTCCTGCTCACCGCACAGCAAGATGCGGAAAGCATCATCGCCCAGCAGCGCCGCTGCCGCACCAATACAATCCAGATTGTGGATCGCTTGATTCAAGGTTCTTACGAAGATCTGCGCCGGGCGCTGCTGGGGATCTCGATTGTGCAGGTCGTGCACGTGAGCGGGGAGGAATCTATTGAGGAAGCGATCGCGGTGGCAGCGCATGTCGACGCGATTCTGCTCGACTCTGGGAAACCTAAGCTCACAATTAAAGAACTGGGCGGCACTGGGCGGAGGCATAATTGGACGTTGAGTCGTCAAATTCGAGAACAGATCGACATTCCACTCTTTCTGGCCGGTGGACTGACACCGGAGAATGTACGGGACGCAGTGCAGCAAGTTGGTCCATTCGGACTCGATATCTGCACTGGCGTTCGCCGCGAAGGAAAGCTGGATGAAGAAAAATTGCAGGCGCTCTTTGCCAACTTAAACTTCGCAAGCCGCGTTTGAGCACAGCCAACTCCCCTCGTGCGCTCAGCTTCCTCCGCCAAAACACACGCCGTTATCTTCTGGATTGTCCGCACTGTTTAAATCGAAATCAATAAAAAGAACTGTACTGCTTCGTCAGGGTTTACAATGGCCCTCGATTTCTCCGTTCGCCGCGAGATGTTCTCCGTTATGCGCAAGAAAACGATGCCTGCCAAGGTGCCGGCAAGACTGCTGCGGTCCGCCAAGCGAGTCATGAAGAACGCACACGCACCCTATTCGAAATTCCGGGTGGGGGCCGCCATCCTGCTCTCGAACGGCAGAGTCTTTTCCGGTTGTAATGTGGAGAACGCCTCCTACGGAATGACTAACTGCGCCGAGCGCACGGCGATTTTTTCGGCCGTCGCGCAACTCGGTCCTAAGATCGAGATCCGCGCAGTCTCTGTAGTTAACGACCACGGCGTGCCCTGTTCGCCGTGCGGCGCGTGCCGCCAGGTCATCTACGAATTCGGTCCCGACGCAACCATCTTCTTCCAAGGCACCAAGGGGCCGAAGCAGGCTCATATTACCGAACTTCTTCCGGAAGGATTCCGCCTGCAGTGAATCCAACCTCTGCTTCAGCGCAGACTTTTCGCGCCATTGATGTGATCCGTAAGAAGCGGGACGGCGGCGAGTTGTCTCGGGATGAAATTGACTACCTCGTAAACTCGTACACCCGCGGTGACATTCCCGACTATCAGGTTTCGGCCTGGCTGATGGCAGTTGTTTTGCGCGGCATGACGCGCGCCGAAACAGCTTCGCTGACCGATGCCATGCTGCACTCGGGGGAAGTCCTTAATCTGTCGTCACTAGCGGCAAGAAAAGTTGACAAGCACTCAACGGGCGGCGTGGGCGACAAGACTTCGCTTGTGCTAGCACCTCTTGCAGCCGCTGCGGGTGTAGCAGTTCCTATGATCAGCGGCCGCGGTCTCGGACATACCGGAGGAACGTTGGACAAGCTTGAGGCGATCCCGGGCTTCAACGTCAATCTTCCTGTCGCTCAATTTCGCCGCGTACTCGAGGCGTGTGGTTGCGCCATGATTGGGCAAACGGCTGAAATCGCTCCAGCCGATCGCAAGCTCTATGCATTGCGCGACGTGACCGGCACGGTGGAAAGCCCTTATCTCATTTGCGCGTCCATCATGAGTAAGAAACTTGCGGAGGGCATCGATGCGCTCGTCCTCGACGTAAAGACCGGCTCCGGGGCGTTCATGAAAGGTGAAAAAGACGCCGCCTTCCTAGCGGAACTGATGGTGGAAACCGGCGAGCGGATGGGCAAAAAGGTGGTTGCTCTCATCACGGACATGGATCAGCCACTAGGCCGCATGATTGGCAATGCGCTTGAGGTTGTCGAAGTGGTGGAAGTTCTGCGCGGGGAAGGACCGGAAGATTTGCGTCAACTCTGCATCGAGCTTGCGGGATGGATGCTGCATCTAGGCGGAGTGGCTGACGAGGTGGAGGACGGAAAGACACAGAGCGAGAAACTGATCGCTTCCGGCAAAGGGCTCGATCGGTTTCGTCAGATGGTGGAACTGCAGGGCGGCGATCCGCGAGTAGTTGACGATGCAAAGAAGCTCCCGCAGGCTCGTCACACAACGATAGTTTCCAGCCCGAAGAACGGATATTTGGCATCTTTGCAGTGCGAGCAGGTTGGAACCGCATGTGTGATTCTCGGAGGCGGCCGCGAACGCAAGGAGGATTCCGTCGATCCGGCGGTGGGAATCGTGCTTCACAAGAAAGTTGGGGATGCCGTTTCCGTGGGCGAGACATTGGCGACAATTCACTACAATGCAGAAACGCGCGCGGCTCGCGCCCAGCAGCTACTGGAAGCAAGCTATCAAATTGCTGATTTGCCCGTGCGCGAGAAGAGACCGTTGATCCATCGTGTAATCGGAAAAACCGGAGAGAAAAACTGAATGGGACGCTTTACTGGAATCCTCGGCCTCTTGACCATGCTCGGATTGGCCTATGCCTTTTCAACCAATCGGCGTGCCATTCGCCTGAAGACTGTGGCGTGGGGCCTAGGTTTGCAGTTCGCCTTTGCCGTATGTGTGTTGAGAATCGACGCCGGACGGCGGGTTTTTCAGAAAGCCGGCGACGCCGTCAGCCGTTTGCTTAGCTACTCTTATGTCGGCTCGCAGTTTGTTTTCGGCGATCTCGGGAAGCAAGGTTCCCATCTCGGCTTCTATTTTGCCTTTCAGGTACTGCCGACCATCATTTTCATCTGCGCGTTTTTCGCTGTGCTCTATCACTTCGGCGTCATGCAGTTCGTCATTAAGATTGCCGCCTGGGTCATGACGCGGGTGATGGGCGCCAGCGGTGCGGAGTCGCTCAACATCGCGGCCAGTATTTTCATGGGACAAACGGAAGCGCCGGTAACCATCCGGCCGTTTCTGCCCGATCTGACACGCTCGGAACTCATGACCGTGATGACCAGCGGCATGGCTCATGTCTCCGGCGGGATCATGGCGGCTTATATCGCATTTGGCATAGAACCCAAACACCTCCTGAGCGCGGTCATTATGACCGCGCCCGGCACTCTGCTAATGGCGAAGATGCTGGTGCCTGAAACCGAGCAGCCGAGAACCGCCGGGCGAGTTGTCATGCCCGAAGGCGAAGAGCAAACCGAGAAGGAAGAGAATCTACTCGGCGCGGTCGCCCGGGGAACGACCGACGGCCTGCATATGGCTTTGAACATCGCTGCCATGCTGATTGCGTTCCTGGCTCTGATCGCGCTTGCGGACGGCATTCTTGGTGGAGTTCACCATTGGTTGGCCTGGTTTCCGGAAAGTCTGGAAAAGATTTTCGGAGCTGTCTTCGCTCCGGTTGCCTGGGTGATTGGCGTTCCCTGGCACGACTGCGGGGTGATTGGAACTTTGCTCGGCACACGCATGGTGCTGAATGAACTGGTGGCGTTTTCCATGCTTGGACCGATGAAAGCGGCGCTCGATCCGCGCTCATTCACCATTGCCACGTTCGCGCTGTGCGGCTTCGCCAATCTCAGCTCCATCGGAATCCAGATCGGCGGCATTGGAGCGCTTGCGCCGAACAAGAAGAGCGAACTGGCTCGACTCGGAATCCGCGCGATGCTGGCGGGAACGATGGCGAATCTGATGTCGGCATCGATCGCGGGCATGCTGCTATAAACCTCGTTGGCATTCAGAAAGGACTTCTTCCTGTGAAGCAAGTTCGGATTACATCAATCCTGATTTCGCTCGTCTTTCTTATTCTTGCGACCAATGCGTTTACACAAGTCTCGCCCAAGCGAGTGATTATCGACACCGATCCGGGTACCGATGATGCCATGGCCATTATTTTGGCCTTGAATTCTCCGGAGCTTAAGGTCGAAGCACTGACCGTTGTGCCGGGCAACGTGGACGCGCGGCAAGGATTGGAGAATGCGCTGAAAATCGTTTCGCTGGCGGGACGCTGCGATATTACCGTCGCGGGAGGAGCACAACATCCGCTGAATCAGAAGCTGATCACAGCGCAGTTCTGGCATGGACAAAATGGCCTCGCCAATGTTGAACTGCCGCCGTCGAAGTGCAAAGCGGATCCCCGGTTTGGCCCGGATCTCATCATTGAAATGGTCCACAAGTATCCGCATGAGATTATGCTGATTCCGGTCGGGCCGCTAACCAATATTGCGCTTGCGGTTTCGAAGGATCCTTCGATTGCTTTCCTTGTAAAAGATATCGTTATCATGGGCGGCTCGATCACGGGCGGGAACGTCAACGGAGCAGCGGAAGCGAACGTCTATAACGACCCTGAGGCTGCGCAAATTGTCTTCAACGCCGGCTGGATGGTGACGATGGTCGGCTCCGACGTGGGTGAGCGAACTTTGATTACGCGAAAATATCTTGCAGAGCTTCAGACCTCCCACGGGCCACAGAGCGACTTTATCGCTAAGATTGCCGACTTCTATTTGAACCGCAGCGAAAAGAGCGGATACACCGGTGCCGCGATGTATGACCCGCTGGCGGTGGGAATTGCTTTGGATCCGACTCTGGGCACGCTCAAAGATATGCATGTCGACGTGGAAACCAAAGGCGAGTTTACTCGCGGAGAAACCGTGGCGAACCGTATGGGCTCGAACGAGAACAACGTGCTGCATGGAGACCACTACGAGATCGAGGGCGTCATCGAACTAAAACCGAATGCACGAGTATGCATGGCTTCCGATGCCGACCGATTTTTGCAGATGTTTGTGAGCCGTGTTAGAGGAAAATAGGCGGAGCCTAGCCGTTCGCTCGAGCGACCAGGAAGATTGCCAGACCGTAAAAGACGAACATCAGGGCAAGGTAAGCTTTCGCTCGAGGTCCGGAGTTCTCAAATTCTCTCCACGCTAGAATTCCCCAGAGCGCTGCAACCATCGGAGCGCTTTGGCCGATCGCGTAGGAAATCGCAACGCCGGTAAAGCTCGCGGCTACCAGATTGAAAACCGTGCCCACGCCCCAGATGCATCCGCCAAAGAACCCCAGCAGATGGCCCGAGACAGGCCCGCTGAAAAAGCCGTTAAAACTTACGGGCTCTCCTACCAGCGGATGTTTCATAAAATAAATGTTCCAGATAAAGCAAGAGAGCAATGCTCCGAGCGTGAGGAATACAGCAGCGCTGTAAGGCCCTAACGTGTTGCCGCGCGTCATCGCATGCGTCATAAACGGGGCCCAGAGACCCATTAGAATGCCCGACACGACACATGTGATCAAACTCTTTCTTGAGATGGAACGCCCGGCGGCCGCGAGACTCCCATAAGCCTTGCCATCCAAGAGGACCGCGAGGAAGGCGCACGCGACGCCAACCGCCAGGAAAGCGGGGTTTCCCCTAGGCTGCAGCGCGTAACTCAGAACAACTCCAACCACCAGAGCGATGCCGATTGAAATGGGAAAGGCCACGGCAAGCCCGGCCATGTCGATGGCAGCCACCAGCAAGAGATTGGCGAGGTTGAACAGCGCCCCTCCGATGAGCGCATTGACGATGTTCGAAGGGTCCGCCGCGCGGACATTGTTCAGGAAGCTGGAGGAATCGTGACCCGTGCTTCCCATCGTGAAAGCAAGTGCAAGTGAGATCAGGAAGATGCCAATCGCATAGTCCCAGTAGAAAAGCTCGAAACGGTAGCCCTTTACGCCTTTATAAGTATTTGCCCACGACCCCCAGCAAACAGCGCTCGTAATCATCATCAACAGCGCAATGCTCAGACTTGATGGTGCGAACAATCGGTTCTCCTTCAGACGTTGTAGGGGCTGGAAAGTGTGTAACTGTACTCTTCTTTCGACCACCCGACAAGTATGCACGCAGACCTCAGCCGGGTGTGAGGGTCTGCTATCCTACGCGCGTGCCGCGCACATTTCTGATCGATACCGATACAGCGTCCGATGATGCCGTCGCTCTCATCATGGCGCTACGAGCCTCCCACGTCTGCGTGGCTGCGATCACGACGGTGGCCGGGAATGTTGACGTGCAGCAGGCCACTCGCAACGCGCTCTATACCGTTGGACTTTGCGGGGAAAATGTTCCGGTCTATGTTGGCGCGGAGAAGCCGCTGCTGCGCACGTATACAAATGCCACGTGGTTTCATGGTCGTGACGGACTTGGAGATCACAATTACCCGGTGCCTCGTCGTTCGCCCGAAGAGTTTCACGCTGTTGACGCAATCATCGAAACGGTCGAAGCGAACCCCGGACTCGTCCTTGTCACCCTGGGGCCGCTTACTAATGTGGCTCTCGCGCTGGCCAAGAAGCCGGCAATTGCCGCAAAAGTCGGCCGCTGCGTGGTCATGGGAGGAGCTCCGTGCTGTGAAGGAAATGTGACGCCAGCAGCCGAATACAACATCTGGGTGGACCCAGAGGCTGCGCGCATCGTCATGCTGAGCGGATTTCCCGTTGAGCTGATTGGCTGGCAACTCTCTCGCGCAGAAGCTGTTATAAATCAGACCGATATCGAACTGATTCAAGGATTCGGCAGCAAGCTTGGCCGGTTTGCCATCGAATGCAATAGTCACGCCCGCCACGCGTACAAAGTGCAGACCGGAGAAGATGGAATTTGTCTGCCTGATCCGGTTGCGATGTGCATTGCTCTCGATCCGAGTGTAGGAACGGAGTGGAGTGAGCACCACGTGGATGTGGAGACACAAAGCGAATTGACCCGAGGGATGACTGTTGTTGATCGTCTCGATGTGGCAGCAGATGATCGTAACCGAACGGTTTGGGCGCCGGCTTTGCACACGGAACGCAAAACCAAAGTGTGTTGGAGAATTGACACGAAACGTTGGAAGGAAGCTCTTTTTTTGGCTCTGCGCTAGAATCGTGCACGCAGGGCGAGATCCCTTGAACTAGCCGTTCACTTGCGAATAGGTGGACCGCCTTAGAAATTCCCCCTGCCCAGCATGGCCTAGAAACTTCTCTCCGTCGACCACGACACACCCGCGAGAGAGAACGACGTCCGGCATACCTGTCACTTGAATGCCTTCGAACATCGAGTAATCCACGCGCATATGGTGAGTCTTGGCGCTGATCGTGTGTTTGCGGTTGGGATCGAAGACCACAAGATCAGCGTCACTGCCGACTGCGATCGTTCCCTTGCGCGGATACAAACCAAAAAGCTTTGCCGGAGTCGTGGAAACGAGCTCGACGAACCGATTCACACTAAAACGTCCCTGAGCCACGCCCCCGGAATAGATCAAACTCATGCGATGTTCAACACCTGGGCCGCCGTTCGGAATCTTGGTGAAATCGCCGCGTCCGAGTTCTTTCTGCTCCTTGAAACAGAATGGACAGTGATCGGTAGAGACCACCTGTAGATGATCCCGCTTGAGGCCGTTCCAAAGTTTTTCCTGATGCCATTTTTCGCGAAGCGGCGGCGTAAATACATATTTCGCGCCTTCAAAATCGGGCACGTCAAAGTTTTCGATCGAAAGATACAAATACTGCGGGCAGGTTTCAGCATAGACCGGAAGGCCGCGGTCGCGAGCCTCCCGCACTTTGTCGAGAGCTTCATTGCAGCTTAAATGCACGATGTAGATCGGAGCCCCCGCCATCTCCGATAACGCAATGGCGCGCGATACGGCCTCAGCCTCCGCCGTGGTGGGCCGGGTGAGAGCGTGATACTTTGGAGCCGTCTTCCCTTCTGCCAGCGCCTGCTGCACGATGACGTCGATCGCACTTCCGTTTTCGGCGTGCATGCAAATGAGGCCGCCGTTCTTTGCTGTTGTCTGCAGCGCCCGGAAAATGCTGGCGTCGTCGAGCATGAAGACACCGGGATAGGCCATGAAGAGTTTGAAGCTGGTCACTCCTTCGCTCACCAGGGCATTCATCTCCTGCAATTGACCATTGCTGATATCGGTAACGATGCAGTGAAAGGCATAGTCGCACACGGCCTTCTTTGAGGCTTTGTCCATCCATGTGTCGAAGGCTCTGCTTAACGGCTGGCCTTTGTATTGGATGGCGAAGTCGATTAGCGTGGTGGTTCCACCGAATGCTGCGGCTCGTGTTCCAGTTTCAAAATCGTCGGCGCTGGTGGTACCTCCGAAAGGCATATCCAGATGCGTGTGGACATCGATGCCGCCGGGGAAAACATATTTGCCTGACGCGTCCAGCACCCTCGTGGCATTCTCTCGGGGAAGGTTTCTGCCGATCGCTACGATCTTGCCATCCGCGATTGCGACATCCGCGACGTAGGTGTCCGTTGCAGTCACCACCGATCCGCTGCCGATGATCGCGTCAAAGCCCATCGAATCCTCAAACCACGGCTGAGGTAAAAAGAATTCTATGCTAAACTGCCGCCTTTCACTTCCACATAATTCCCGGAAGTGATGAGAAGAGGCCGGCCATGCAGTTTGGTATTACGCTAAAGCCAGACATTTCGGTCGAGCGCATTCTCGGCCTGACACGGCAGGCCGAAGCTGCGGGTTTCCAATACGGGTGGCTCTTCGACTCCCACGTTTTGTGGATGGACCCGTACCCGTTGCTCACTCTAATGGCTGCGAACACGCAGCGGATGCGGCTGGGCACGCTCGTTACCAATCCAGCAGTTCGCGATCTCACGGTAACGTCGAGCCTGTTCGCAACACTAAATCTGATTTCCGGCGGCAGGATGGAACTGGGCATTGGACGTGGAGACAGCTCGAGACGCGTGCTCGGCAAGAAGCCGGTGAGTTGGTCGCAGTTGGAAACTGCGGTAAAGATTTTCCGTGTTCTCACCGGTGGTCGGGAAATTGAATACGAAGGCCAACTTACGCGACTCACTTGGGCGAAGATTCCTCCGCGAGTTTGGATCGCTGGCTATGGGCCCAAAGTGTTGCACATGGCTGGACGGGTTGCGGACGGGATCATTTTGCAGTTTGCCGATCCTGATTTGATTTCCTGGTGCCTTGGCTTCGTGAAAGAAGGTGCACGCGCCGCGGGTCGTGATCCGAGCCAGATCGAAGTGATGGCAGCGGCTCCGGTTTGGGTTTCTGGTGATTTGGCCGTGGCGCGCGAACGTGTACGCTGGTTCCCCGCGCTGGTTTCCAACCACGTTATGGATCTCATTCGGCAGTACAAGCCAGAAGACTTGCCTCCAGCGCTAACTTCGTACGTGCAAGACCGCGGCGGTTACGACTACCTTCACCATTGCGTGGTTGAAAGTGATAACGCGAATTTCGTTTCTGACGAAGTAGTCGATCGTTTCTGCGTCGTCGGGCCGGTTAAGGCTCATCACGAGAAATTAAGAGAATTGGCCAGCGTAGGGGTAACGCAGTTCAATCTTTATCTAATGTGCGGGGATGAGGAACAATCGCTCGACATCTATCAGCGCGATGTTCTGCCGGAGTTCCAGAAAACGGAGAAAACGAAAGGCTAAAGTTATGAGGCTGCCATTGGGGAAAGCACTGGTGGGCGGTGAAATTTCATCATCGCATAATAGATCAAAAAGGAAACAGCAAAGCCCACGAACCAGGAGTAGTCATAAAGAAGACGCACTGACGCAGCCTCTAGCCCGACGAGTGCCGTCCCTGCTCCGAGCGCAAGGGCAATCATCGCGCGCCAATTGAATCCCTTGGAATACTCGTAGATTCCGCCGCGAAGATACAGGTCATCAACTTGCAGAGCACACTTGCGAACCAGGAAATAGTCGCAGATCATGATGCCCGCGACTGGCCCGAGAAACGCGGCATAGCCACCGAGCCAACCGAGGATGAACGTGTTGTAATCGGCTAGTAGTTTCCACGGCATCAGCGCGATACCCATCAAGCAGGTGATCACCCCACCGGTTCGGAAGCTGATCCTCCGCGGCCACAGATTGGAGAAGTCGTTTGCTGGCGATACGACGTTCGCCCCGATATTGACATTCAGAGTAGCCAGCAGAATCGCGATCAGGGAGATCACCACGGCCACGGGAGAATGAAAACGGCTAAGCAATTGCACCGGATCTGAGATGGCCGTGCCGTAAATCACGACTGTGGCTGACGTCACGGCGATCCCAATAAAAGCGTAAAGAGTCATGGTCGTCGGCAGCGCCAGCGCCTGGCCAATGATCTGCTCTCGCTGATTCCGAGCGAATCGCGTGAAGTCAGGAATATTCAGCGAGACTGTGGCCCAGAATCCTACGGTACCGTTCAAGGCTGGGATCAGAAACTTCAGGAAGTCGGCAAAGTTGCTAAACCTGGAGGGCGCGGCCAGCATGGGACCGAATCCGCCTGCAGCGTGGTAGGCCCATCCCAAGAGCAGCAAACCGACTCCTAGTAATACAGGTGCGCTGATCCCCTGTAGGATCCGGATGGATTCGATTCCCATCAGAATGACGGCGAGGTTGATCAGCCAGAACAGAAAGAAGCAAAGGGCCGTGGCGTATGGGAAATTCTTCCATCCTGGCGCGAGCGTGGCGAGCAGGGTGCTGATCGCTTCACCGCCAATCCAAGTCTGAATACCGAACCATCCGCACGCCACCAGCGCACGAAGGACGGCGGCCACGTTGGCACCCAGCACTCCAAACGAAGCGCGAGCCAACACTGGAAACGGCACTCCGTACTTGGCTCCGGGGTGCGAATTCAGCAGCATGGGCACCAGCACGATCACGTTGCCAATAAAAATCGTCATCACCGCCTGTTTCCAGTTCATCCCGCCCTGAATCAAACTGGCCGCCAGCATGTAGGTAAGAATGTTGACGGACATCGAAACCCATAGCGCCGCGAAGTTATAGGTCCCCCAGTGCCGGCGGTCGGCCTGGGCGGGCGCAAGGTCAGCATTGTAGAGAGGGCTGGATTCGATACGTGATCGAGGATGAGGGTGTGCGGGCGTCGTCATGAGTTTTTGGGTTCAGGGAATGACCGTCACGATCCAGCTATGAATAAACTGTGGAGATGTTTCGCTTTAGTCCGCCGCCGCGGCCTCTCCCGTCTGGGCCGTTATGGGGCCGTAACTTTCCGGCCGACGATCACGGAAGAATTGCCAGACTTTACGGACTTCAGCGATCATGTCCAAATCGAGGTCTGCCACTACCACTTCATCTTTGTCCCGGCTGGCCTGAACGATAATCTTGCCGCGCGGATTGCAGAAGTAGCTCTTGCCGTAGAACTCTCCAATGCTCCACGGTTTCTCGACACCTACGCGGTTGATTGCGCCCACAAAATAACCGTTGGCCACGGCGTGCGCGGGCTGCTCCAATTCCCACAGATATTCTGAGAGACCAGCGACTGTAGCCGAAGGATTGAAAACGATCTCTGCTCCATTCAATCCCAGAATGCGTGCGCCCTCCGGAAAATGTCGGTCGTAGCAAATGTAAACGCCGACCCGAGCATATTTTGTCTCAAAGACGGGATAGCCCAGATCGCCAGGAGTAAAGTAAAACTTCTCCCAGAATCCCGGATGGCAGTGCGGGATGTGATGCTTACGGTATTTCCCCAGATAGCGGCCGTCGGCATCGATCACCGCGGCGGTGTTGAAATAAACTCCGGGCATCTGCTCCTCGTAAACCGGAACCACGATCACCATGCGATGTTTCGCGGCAAGTTTTTGCATCATGCGCACCGTCGGGCCATTCGGCACGCGCTCGGTCAGTTCATACCAGCGTGCATTCTGCTCCGCGCAAAAGTAAGGGCCGTAGAAAAGTTCCTGCAGGCACAGGATCTGTGTTTTTTTTCGCGCCGCTTGTTCGATCAATTTCAGGTGCTTGTCGATCATTGCCTTGCGGATCTGGGCAAGTGGGCGCTCCGTGCTGAGCGCATTGCTAGCTTGAATCAAGGCACAGCGCACAATTCTAGGCATGAGACGGGACCTCCGAGGAACGAAACTATAGCAGAAAACTGCGGCCGACTGACCTTCTGCCGTACAATGCAAGAGCGGTGTCAGAGGAGCGCAAGAAGCATTACGGGGTTGCAGACCGCCCGAATGACGGGGCGCCGGGCAAACTTGCGCCAGATTCAGAAGCGCCCATCGCTACGCTCTCCGGCCGCCCTCTGCTTTCAAATCGCCGCATTCCTTTGAATCTTGATTGGGTAAAACAGGTTCGCGTAAACACCAGCGCAGTGGAACGCAGAGCGCAAACGCATATTGCGCGTCGAACCGTAAAGAAAGAATGGCAAGCCGCGTGGCTTCTGCGCGCGATCTCCTGCATGGACCTGACGACACTTTCCGGAGACGACACGGAAGACCGTGTGCGCCGACTGTGCGCCAAGGCGCGGCAACCGATTCAGCAGGAACTTCTAAAGCGTCTTCCGATCGAAGAACTCAACATCAAGGTAGCCGCCGTTTGCGTCTACCACCGCTTCGTTGAAACTGCGGTCCGAGCGCTTGAGGGGAGCGGCGTTCGAGTGGCCGCCGTTTCCACGGGATTCCCCGCCGGTTTGTCGCCAGTGCATGAGCGTGTTGAAGAAATTCGCCGCTCGGTGGAAGCAGGAGCGGATGAGATCGACATTGTAATCACGCGAGCTCACGTCTTCGGTGGCAGGTGGCAAGAACTTTACGATGAGGTGGCTGAATTCAAGCAGGCCTCCGGACACTGCCACATGAAGGCGATTCTGGGCACGGGCGACCTGCTCACCTTGCGCAACGTAGCGCGCGCCAGCTTCGTGGCGATGATGGCAGGCGCGGATTTCATCAAAACTTCCACCGGCAAAGAATCGACAAACGCCACACTTCCCGTTGGATTCGTTATGACGCGAGCCATTCGCGAATATGCCCAGGAAACAGGCATGGCTGTTGGTTTCAAACCCGCTGGGGGAATTCGCACGGCAAAGCAATCCACGGAATGGTTGGCGCTGATGAAAGAAGAACTGGGAACGCCCTGGATGAAAGCGGAACTCTTCCGCTTCGGGGCAAGCGGACTATTGAACGACATTGAACGGCAGTTGGAACACTTCGCCACCGGTCGTTACTCGGCGGATTACCGCCATCCGATTGCGTAGTCGGCCTGCACAGGCGACGATCGAGAAAGAAAGCGAAAAGCGCGAATGAGCATAGCTGAAAAATTCCTTGCCATGGAATACGGCCCGGCGCCCGAAGACCCAAAGGACGCGCTGGTCTGGCTCGACCGGCATCAACGACATTTCGGCCACTTCATCGACGGCACGTGGCGCCAACCAGTCGAAGGCGTGTTCTTCGACTCGACCGATCCTTCTTCAGGAGAGAAAATTGCGACGGTCGCCCAGGGGTCAGCTGCAGATATCGACGCCGCGGTCCAGGCTGCGCGAAACGCGTTTCCGACATGGCAGTCTCTCACACCGCACACGCGGGCTCGATATTTGTATGCCTTGGCCCGAGCCATTCAGAGACATTCGCGACGGCTTGCGGTGCTTGAAACCATCGACAACGGTAAACCGATTCGTGAGAGCCGCGACATCGATGTCCCGCTCGTAGCTCGCCATTTCTACCATCACGCTGGATGGGCACAACTGCTGGAGACTGAGTTTCCAGGCTACACGGCTTGTGGAGTCGTCGGCCAGATCATCCCCTGGAACTTCCCGCTACTGATGCTAGCGTGGAAAATTGCGCCCGCGCTGGCCACGGGAAATACTGTTGTGCTGAAGCCTGCGGAGTTCACGCCCATTACCGCGCTTGCGTTTGCCGAGATTTGCCAGGAAATCGGCCTTCCGACGGGGGTCGTCAATATCGTCACCGGCGATGGTTCCACCGGCGAGGCGCTGGTAAAGCATCCCGGCGTCGACAAGATTGCGTTCACCGGATCCACAGAGGTCGGTCGCGCGATCCGCAGTACGACTGCTGAGAGTCACAAGCGGCTTTCGCTGGAACTGGGCGGCAAATCTCCCTTTGTCGTTTTCGAAGATGCCGACATTGATAGCGCCGTGGAAGGCTTGGTGGATGGAATCTGGCTCAACCAAGGTCAAGTCTGCTGCGCCGGCTCGCGCCTGCTGATGCAAGAGAGCATTGCCGAAACTCTCATCGAGAAGATTCGCGACCGCATGAGCGCGCTTCGCGTTGGTCCGCCGCTGGATAAAGCCATCGATATTGGCGCGATCGTTGCTCCAGTGCAACTCGAACGCATTCGTCGCCTCGTAGATCAAGGAGTTGCGGAAGGCGCCAGTTGCTGGCAACCGCAAATCGAAATGCCGTCGCGTGGGCTGTATTTCCCTCCAACCCTGTTGAGCAATGTGCATCCGGCATCGATAGTCGCGCAGCAGGAGATTTTCGGTCCCGTACTCGCTGCCATGACGTTCCGCACTCCTGCCGAAGCGGTAGAACTGGCGAACAATACTGCCTACGGTCTGGCAGCCTGCGTGTGGAGCGAGAGTATCAATGTGTCTCTGCAAGTGGCGGCGCAAATTAAGGCCGGCGTCGTGTGGGTGAATTGCACGAATATGTTCGACGCTGCATGCGGCTTCGGCGGCTATCGTGAGAGTGGTTATGGCCGCGAAGGAGGCCGGGAAGGTCTGCTTGCGTATCTCGAACCGACCTGGTTTAAACGCGCTGGTTTGCTCCCTGCTACCGAGCCTAAACCCGACGGTTCAACCGTTGGACAACAGCCAGATTCAGCGATCGACCGCACCGTGAAGCTCTACATCGGCGGCGAGCAAGCGCGGCCCGATTCCGGTTACAGCTTTGAAGTGCGCGGCAAGCATGGCGAATTGCTCGGCGAAGCTCCGCTGGGCAATCGAAAAGATATTCGGAACGCTGTCGAGGCTGCCCGCAAAGCAGCAAGTTGGGCCAAGACTACGGCCCACAATCGCGCACAAGTTCTCTATTACATGGCAGAAAATCTGTCGCTTCGGCGGGAAGAAATCGCTCGCCGGATGTCGGCATTCGTTGGCGAAACTCAGGCCGCCAAAGAAGTCGCGGCCAGCATCGAGCGCATATTTTCGTATGCCGCCTGGGCCGACAAATTCGATGGTGCGGTACACAACCCGCCATCGCGAACAATCGCAATCGCCATGAATGAACCGATCGGAACCGTTGGAATTATTTGTCCCAACGATGCACCGCTTTTGAGTTTATTGTCCGTCGTCTTACCGGTCTTGGCCACCGGCAATACTGCCGTCGTGGTTCCCTCAGAAACGTATCCACTCATCATCGGAGACCTCTATCAGGTCTTCGACACAAGTGATTTGCCGGGTGGCGCCGTCAATATCGTCACGGGATACACCTCTCAACTGCTCAAGACCCTCGCGGAACACGACGATGTGGATGCAATCTGGTGTTTTTCGGACGAATCCAGCGCTGCGGCAGCGAAATCGTTCTCCGTAGGGAATCTGAAACAGGTGTTCACCAACGAAGGCCGCGTCATCGACTGGTTTGATGCGAAGCAAGGCGAAGGCCGATGGTTCCTGCAACATGCAACTCAGGTAAAGAACATTTGGGTTCCTTTCGGCGAGTAGTGCCGCACAAGCTGCGTGCCTCGTCATCGACTTCTCCTACTCATAGCTATTCCATTGACACAACTAGGTCCGCCAAATAGACTCGGCGGTCGCAGAATTCTCTGAATCCATCATGTCCCGTCGACCTCGAGTTGCTGTGGTGGGCAGTGCCAACATTGATCTGACTACATTCGCGGACCGGTTTCCGAATGCCGGAGAAACCATCTTCGGCCAGAGATTCGATCTGGGATTTGGTGGAAAGGGCGCGAACCAGGCGGTCGCCGGCCGTCTCTGTGGTGCGGATGTATTCATGGTGGCACGAGTTGGCAGCGATCTCTTTGGTCCAGCCACCATCGAAAACTTCGAGAAGCTCGGTATTGACACAACCCACGTCAAGCAGGTGGAAGGCTGGTCCAGTGGAGTTGCTCCGATCTTCGTCGAGCCGAACGGACAAAACCGCATTCTCGTGGTGAAGGGGGCGAACGACGCGCTGAAACCGGCTGATGTTGACGCCGCTGCGGAGATGTTGAAAAGCACAGACTGCATCGTGCTCCAGTTTGAGATTCCCCTGGAAACGGTCTACTACACCGTTGCGTTCGCTCGGAAACACGGGATTCGTTGCATTCTGAACCCTGCACCCGGGCAGCCGGTAGACATGGGCGCGCTAGCGAGCCTCGACTATTTCGTCCCCAATGAGAGTGAGGCCGAGAGCATCACCGGTATTGCGGTACGGAACGTTGACGACGCAAGAAAATGCGCCAATAAACTGCTGAACGAGGGCATTCATCGCGTCATCATCACCTTGGGCGCCAAAGGATCTCTCCTTGCAAGTCGTGCGGCCAGCGAACATGTGCCTGCGTTTGCCGTAAAAAGCGTCGACAGTACGGGAGCGGGCGACGCATTCATTGGCAGCTTTGCCGTGTTTCTCGCCGAAGGAGTTCCGGAACCGGAGGCAGTGCGGCGCGCCAATCTGTACGCCGGGCTTTCGACGACGGGCGTGGGAACGCAAAAATCTTTTTACGATCGGGCGCGCTTCGACTCGGAATGGAACGTCCGCTCCAAAGAATTAAGCGCGGCGAAACGGTGAGAGACGTCACTGCGGATATTCTTCTGTGCCGGTGCGGAAATTTGGCTGAGAGTAAGACTCTACCATCACGGAAAAGTCTTGACTTCGTAAGGAGTCGCCATTTATAAGGCCTGTCTACGGTCCAAGACCTCCAAAATCTTCGCCTGCGTAAACGGAGACTCTATTCGTTATTCGGTGTGGGGCCGCCGAAAGGGGGTTGTAATGCTGAATAAGAGGGCGCTGCTCGGTGTCTTTTTCCTTTCGCTTGTGTTCGCGGTCTGCCCGCTTCTGTACGGCCAGGCAACCGGCAGTTTTTCCGGCACCGTTTCCGACAAGGCCGGACTTGTGATCTCGGGGGCCACGGTGACGGTCGCCTCACAGGACACCGGTCTTTCTCGCGAGGCGAAAACCGACGATTCGGGGCATTACCTGATTCCCTTGCTGCCTGTGGCGCGGTTCACGATTCGAGTGGAGGCCCATGGGTTTCAGACTACGGAACAAAGGGATGTTCGGCTCCAGGTTGATGAGCATCGCGAATTGGATTTCTCGCTTGCACCTGCATCGGTCAGCACGTCAGTTGAGGTCAGCGGTACCGCAGTGGCTGTGGAGACCGCGAATCCAACGCTCGGCCAAGTCATCACCTCCGAGCAAGTCGCGGACCTCCCGTTGAACGGTCGCAACTTTGTTCAGCTGGCAACCCTGACGCCTGGCACGACCTCATCAACCAGCCCAGTCAGCTTCTTCACAAGCGCTGCCAGCAGCGAAGCCGCCACTCGCGGATCTTTTTCGCTTTCCTCGGGCGGTTCGCGCGAACAGGAAACCGACTGGCTGCTCGACGGCAACGACAACAACCAACTGGATGAAGGCGGAATCGCGATTTTCTCCTCGATCGATGACATCCAGGAGTTTAAAGTTCTCACCTACAACTACTCCGCGGAATACGGAGAGCGTTCTGGTCCCACAGTTTTGGTTACTACGAAATCAGGATCAAATCAGTTTCACGGCTCCCTGTTTGAGTTCTTTCGCAATACATCCCTGGATGCTACTCGCTATTTCTTTACATCGAAGCAAAAATTTAACTTGAACCAGTTTGGAGGTTCGCTGGGCGGCCCCATCCAGAAGGACAAAACGTTTTTCTTTCTCGATTATCAGGCCAAAATGCAGCGCGAAGGCGTACCCTTCACCGGCTTCGTACCCACCACTGCAATGGCGACGCCCGATGCGAGCGGTAATTACAATCTAACTAGCAATCCGTTTGGCTTGACGCAGCTCAACAACCCGTACGCCACGGGGACAGAACCCACGACGTTCTTGTGCTCGAACCCCACGACGCCTGAGCCCGTGCTTCCCGACGGCAGCCAAGCGCCCGGTGGTACCCCTTGCGCCATCATTCCAGCTGCCCTGATTAACCCGATTGGCGCCAAGGTGATTCAGCTTTATCCTGCTCCCAATGCGAACCCTTCCTTAGGGTTCAACTACGCCAACCAGCCGGTGAGGAAGCTCAACGAAGGAACTTGGGACGTTCGCGTCGACCACAATTTTTCCAGCAAGGATTCGATCTTCGCGCGCTTCAGCTACGACCAGGCAACGAACTTTGTCCCCGGCGGTTCGCCGACGTGGTCGGAGGCCAACGCCTTTGGCAGCAACCAACACATTGAAAACCACGGGCGCAATGCGGTGGTGACGGAGACCCACGTATTTTCGCCAAACTTGATTAACCAGGTCACTGCCGGATACAGCAGGATCTTCAACCACATTCTTTCGTATGGCACCGGAACGTGCGAAGCAGCGGTCCTCGGCATCCCGGGCGCGGATCTCGCCAGCCAGTGCGACGGCATAACCGGCTATCCCGCCAGCCTGAATCAGGCGCCGCAGGAATGCGTAAGCTGCGGACTGACTTCGTTCCAGATGTCCGCTTACTTTTCTGTCGGCGATCGCGGATACGCGCCCTACCAGGGCGGCACCAACGTCTACTCGCTCTCCGATACGCTGGACTCGATTCACGGAAAGCACGAGATACGAGTTGGCCTGGTGTTTCGCGCCAATGAAATGAATGTAAGAAACAATGCGTTTCAGGATGGTTACATCGTAAACGCAGGCTCGGCTACCGGCGACAACATGGGCGATTTACTGCTGGGTAGTCTCGGCGTTTTTGCGGCCCATGATCAGACATTCCTGGGCGCTACAACCGGCCGCCGCTGGAAACTGTTTCGTCCCTTCGTGCAGGACAACTGGCGCGTTACCAGCAACCTGACTTTGAATCTTGGATTTGCCTGGGCCTTGGCGACGCCTGAAACCGAGGAGGCCAATCGGCAGGCGAACTTCGATGTTGCGAGCCTCAAGTGGTATGTTCCGAAGAATAGCCCGGGCATCAGCGGCTGCACGGTTTGCATCCCTACCGATGGAGCTGTAGGTATTCAATTTGACAAAACTGCCCTGGAGCCGCGCATCGGATTCGCGTGGAAGCCCATGGGCAGCGAGAAAACCTCGGTGCGTGGTGGATACGCCATCTTCCACGATTCCGCGTGGAATCAGGGCGGGCAAGGATTGTGGCAGAACCCTCCCTACTATGCGGAAGTAGATCCTTTCCCCACGGGTGTTTGCACTCCCTTTGGCAGCACCGGCTGCGGTCTTTCGAATGGCTTCCTACTTCCGGTTGGCACGCCTTCTACTACGCCGGTCTCGGCGACCGGCGCCGTTTACAGTTCTCCAGTAAACCCTCAGTCGTATACGGGAACGATTCAGTCGGAGAACCGCAACTTCAGGCAGGGAATGGTTCAGCAATTCAATCTGAATGTTGAACGTCAGTTGCCCGCAAATGTGGTGCTGACGGTCGGCTACGCCGGCTCCCGCAGCGCGCACGTTCTGGTGAGTCAGCTAAACGAAAACCTTTCCTCGCCCAGCGCTTGCGGCGCAATTGCCGGTTACACCGTCGGCTGTGGCTTCCCGTCCTTTCCGTACGCCGCACCCTTTCAGAGCGTCGACACCAACAACAGCATCGGCGCCGCCCGTTATGATTCTCTTCAAGTCAAAGCTGAAACCAAGAGCGCGCGGCATGGCCTCTATGCTTTGATCGGCTACACCTATTCCCGCAATTTCGATTCTGGCCTGACCGATGGCTTGGGTACCAATCCTGGCGCGATGTACTACCCTCTCCCCGGATTCAACAAGTTGGATTGGGGCTTGTCTCAGCTGAACCTCAATGATAGTTTTACCGCCAGCATCCTCTATGACTTGCCTTTCGGCAAGGGCAAGAAGTACGGCAGTAACTGGAGCGGGGCTGCGAATGCCATTCTTGGAAATTGGCAGGTGAATTTAATTGAAAGGGCGACGTCCGGTTTCCCCCTGTTTGTGGTCGATAGCGCGGATGGATCAGGCGTCTTCTTCTCTTATAACGGAAACACCTTTCAGCGTCCCAACCTTGTGGGCGATCCTAACCAGGCCGGCAACGAAGGCGGCCAGACAGGCTGCCCTACGAGGATCCATACCCTGCAGAATTGGTTCAACCCTTGTGCTTTCGCAAAAGCCCCCCTCGGCGAACTTGGGATTGCCCCCCGCGCTCCCGTCTATGGTCCTCGTTTTGTAAATACCGATTTCTCGATCATCAAGGATTTTCCGTTGGCACTTCGCGAGGGCATGGGTCTGCAATTCCGGGCTGAGTTCTTTAACCTCTTAAACCACGCCCAGTTCTACCTCAACGGTGTCGCCGGCACGGGAGAGCAGGATATAAATACACCGTCCAGTTTTGGAGTGGTCAATAACACAGTGAATAATCCTCGCTTGGTACAGTTTGCGCTCAGGTTGAAATTTTAGAGTCGCTGAGTTGAGTTGTGTTGCGGGCAGACTGGAACGAACCGGTCTGCCCGCAACTTTTACCGACCGAGGTCGTGACTGACTACGGAAAACCGGACAATCGATGCACGTTTGTAAGATCGCTCAAACAGTGCTATTTTTTGTGCTCGCCAGTTGCTTCGCGTTCGCGCAGCCGCGGCGCAAAGTAATCATCAACGAGGATTGCTCGGGCCCGGGTGGCAGCAACATGCAGACGCTGTTGGTGATGATTCAGTCGCCACAGGCAGACGTGTTAGGGATCACGGTGGTGAGCGGAGATCAGTGGCGCGACGAAGAGGTGGCGCACACGCTTCGCTTGCTGGAGATTATCGGGCGTACGGACATTCCTGTGGTCCCAGGAGCCGCGTTCCCTCTGGTACGCCGCCGCGAGGAAACCCAACTGTGGCAGGAGCGGTATGGAAAAGTGGCATACGCGGGCGCATGGGACGATCGGTGGTGGCACGAGCCCTTCGTCGTGCCTGCACTCGCCGAAGGCCAGCCTACGACTAAACCCAGCAGCGAGGACGCCGCGCATTTTCTGATCCGGATGGTACGCAAATATCCGCACGAGGTAACGATCTACGAGGGCGGCCCGATGACTAATCTGGCGCTCGCGATTTCAATCGATCCACAGTTCCCCGAACTGGCACGGGAATTGGTCTTCATGGGTGGAAGCCTGAGCCCGAACACGGACAACCCCGAGTTCGCCAACAATCCGCGTCACGAGTTCAATTTCTGGTTTGACCCTGAAGCGGCACAAGTTGTGCTACGCGCGCCCTGGAAGAAGATTGTTTGCACGCCCACGGACATTTCCATCAAGACTCGTTTAACGCCAGCCATCGTCAAGCAGATCGAGAGGACCGCGACACCGCTCGCTCGCTATGTGTCGCGGTTTGCCATGTATTCTCCCGGCGCCGACATCATGTGGGACGAGCTCGCTGCGGCGGCGTGGATCGACCCGACTTTGATCACCAAGAGCGAGACTCGCTATATGGAGGTGGACCTCGACCGCGGCGCGGGATATGGAAACACGCTGACCTGGACGGAGAAGGACAAGCCGTCACTCGCTGCGCAGCCAGTCGAAATTCAGGTGGACCTGGATTTGGAAAAGTTCTACCGAATGTTCGTGAACCTGATGAGCGCCCCCACTCCCGCCGCGCAGTGATCTTCGTTATTGCGTCTGTGAGGCGGCCGTCCTATCTCGCAGCTGATATACAAACTGCTGCAGTTCGTGCCGCTGTCGCTCGATCTCTTGGTTTTTTTCAGCCGATATCTGCTCGTAGAGTTGCAGCTCTGCGTGAGCCTTTGAGGTTTCTCCTGCCTGACGGTAGAGCTGCGCAAGACGGTAGTGCGCTTGTTCCAGTTGCGGAGTAGCTTCGATTGCTCGTTGAAAGGCTGAGATTGCTTTCGGAAAATCTTTTTGCTCCGAATAAATAACACCCAACTCCAGATAGCCGAGCCCGAGTTTGGGATCGAGATGGACAGCCTTCTCCAACAACGACTTTACTCGATCCACATCCGCGACCTCCTCCGGCGACTTGCGTCGGTTCCACAGACTGACCGCGTAGTAGTAATTGGCCAGCGCATTCTGAGGCTCGAGGCTGGCAAACCGCCCCAGTCGTTCCAGAATCGCCTGTGACTGCGCGGTCTCCACCGCTTGCATTTTTCCCATGAACAGGTAGGGATTCGGATCGGTGGGATTCAAGTCGGAGGCCTCGCAGAAACGCTGTGCTGCCTGGTCGAAGGAACCGAGAGAGTACCAAGCCGTACCCAGGCCGACCAGCATCCGGGGGGAACGCGGGAACAGCTGATTGCCTTTCGTGAAAACTTCAATGGCAGGTTCAGCCGCATGATGCGTGAGGAGTTCAGCTCCCCAATCGAAGAGATTCGGTTCGCTCGGGTCGAGTTCGACCGCATTCTGATACTCTCGGACGGCTTCAAGGGCATTCCCTAGTCTTTCGTCAACATCGCCGAGCAAATGATGCAGTTCGGCTTTTTCTTGAAGAGATTTGTCCCCGGCGGCCAGCAGAGCTCGCGCGTCAGTGCGCGCGTGACCGTAATCCCCGGTTCCGGCGTAAGCGAGCGCCAGTTCGTAGATGTTGTCAAAGCCGCCGGGGTTCAGCCGGGAGGCCCGTTCCAGGTATGGAAGCCCTTCCTGGGCCTTTTCCTCATCGACCAGCCACTTACCCAGACGGTAATTTGCATCAAAGTCCTCAGGCTGGTGAGCAGCGGCGTCACGCAGAGATTTTTCCGTCGCAGCGCTGGAGGAGTTTGCCGCGGAACTGGCGTGCGGTTGTTTGCTGAGAGAAGCAGTTTCCTGGGCCAGCGCTTCTCGGTTTCGCACAATCGTATCGGAACCATGACCGCCGAGACTGGTGGTATCGGTAACACCCGCCACGGTGAAGTGCGGTTCGTCGAAGAACTCAGGCCGCGTCTCCGACGAATTCTTCGTCGTGGCTGCCTTTGAAAAGTTTAGAGTGAGATCAATCGTTCTGGATGCTCTCGCTTCGAGAACAAACGGGCCGGAATCTGCTTGGTCGTAGCCAGCCAGCTCCGCGCGCAGAATATACGTCCCTTGGTGAACCGCGGGGAAAAAATAGGCTCCTGTTGAATCGGTATGCGCAGTGAGAATCTGCGTGTCCTGGGCCTGCAAGCAAACGGTGGCACCGGCAACCGGGTGGTTGTCCGAGTCTCGCACGATCCCCTGCAGCGTCGCCACCTCGGTCGGTGCCGCTTTTGCCTCAAGCTCCTGCTCTTGAACGAATTGGCCATGAACCATCGACGAAGCAAAAAGCGTGCTCAGCGCAATGATGCAGGCTGCGTTGATATAGAAGCGGACCATAATGTAAGCGCAAATCAGAAAAGCAAACAAAACCTATTCTTGCGCGTGTAGTCCGAAATTTTAGTCGCTCGAACCGGGATCCGCAATTGATTGGGGAGGAGCTTTCTCAATTTCCAGTTTGCCTCGCTTGCAGCGCCAGGAGATCAACGTAGGCTTCTGCAATTAATTGCTCTTGACCGATTCCGAACTCCGACAGCAAAGCCGTTGCGATGCTCTTTGCCTCAACCTCGCTTTGTCCAGGCCGGAGCACGACTTCGATCTCCAAAAACTCGCCGAGTCCGCGCACTTCGTCGACATGTACGCGCGTCTGCCCGATAAGATATAGAGTTCGCGTTTTCTTGACCACGTCGGTTGTGCCGAGCGTAGCCGCAAGGATGTCGTACAGGATTAGAGGATCGGGGTGCGGGCGACCAGATAGTGTGAACCGCGCACGTCCGCGACGTCGGCTCTTTCGTAACGGATAAGCTCTCCGCGATCCGGTGCGAAAATGCGGAGTTTCAATCGCGCCCGATCGCAGTCAAAGAAGAAATCCTCTTGATGAATCGTCTCGGGGCCAGCACTGCTCAACCGAACAGCGGCTGCTTCAACTGCAGCCCGGTTTGTCAAAACTGCTTTAATCTCAATATTCGTCGGCATGGTTGACTTGAAAAGATAGCGTACACGCCGTCCCGGCTGTCAATGGACTTGAAGCCGGTACAATCTGTACGTTTAACGTCATGACGCCGTCGTAAGTAAATTTATTACCTTCGAAACGCAGAGGCTATCGATGCACTCTTACCGAATACCTTATCTGACGACAGTGTTATTGCTGATGGTATGCCTCACCAGCTGGGCCCAGGAGAAGCGGAAGATCATCATTGATCAGGACGCGGCCGGGCCTGCGGGAACGGATCAGCAGTCGATGTTGCTCTTGATCCAGTCGCCACAGACCGAGGTCTTGGGTATCACGGTAGTGACCGGCGATCAATGGCTCAACGACGAATTGGCGCACACTTTGCGCATGCTCGAACTCATTGGGCGAACGGACATTCCCGTCGTGCCCGGGGCGGAATATCCGTTGGTGAGGGGTAAGCAGGATACCGAGCAATGGGAGCAACAATACGGCAGCGTAGCTTGGCTGGGCGCCTGGACTCCGCGGTTTTATCACGCACCCGACCAGTTGGGAGACATGCCGGAAGGCAAACCCACGACTAAGCCGTCCGATGAGGACGCTGCTCATTTTCTCATACGCATGGTTCACAAGTTTCCGAACCAGATCACTATTTACGAGGGCGGCCCGATGACTAACCTCGCGCTCGCCATTTCCATCGATCCCACAATTGCGGGCATGGCCAAGGAACTGGTCTTTATGGGCGCCAGCCTCAATCCGCGGACTGATGATCCAGAGTTTGTGAATTCTCCAACCCACGAATTTAACCTCTGGTTTGATCCGGAGGCGGCTCACATTGTGCTCGTGGCGCCGTGGAAGAAAATTGTTTGTACTCCGGTGGATATTTCAGTGAAGACGAGATTTACCGCTGACTTGATCAACCGCATCAAGGCGAGCGACTCTCCGGCGGCGAGGTACATCGGCAAGTATGCGCGCTTGCGGGGTAACTACAATTATCTGTGGGATGAACTGGCGGCGGCGGCGTGGCTAGATCCGAGCCTGATCACCATGAAAGAAACGCTCTTTATGGATGTGGACCTGGACCACGGCGCTAACTACGGCAACACGCTGAGCTGGACGGATCGCGAAAAGCCTAAGGTCGAGTTACAGCCGGTCGAGGTGCAGGATGATCTCGACCTCGATAGGTTTTACAAGATGTTTGTGAATCTGCTGACCGCACCCACCCCAAGAAATTAGCCAGTTCAGGGTGGGCTGACACTTTATTGCGGAAGTTGCGCCAGCATGCTTTGCGCCTGCGCGTGATCCGGATGTTGCTTCAGAAGTTCGAGCAGAATGGTCCGAGCTTTCTCCGGCGCGCCTTCGACAGCATAGACTCTGGCCAAGTTCAGATAAGACTGGTCAAAGGCGGGCGCGAGTCGGATGCACTCTTCGAAGCTCGCGACTGCCTCGTCTCGTCGCTGGGTTCGTAAATAAAGTATTCCAAGGTTGTTCAACGCTTCCGGGTAAGCGGGACGAGACTTCAACGCCTTCTGCAGATACTCGTAAGCACGCTCGGGATCGTCGGCCTGGGCAAAGACCATCCCCAAGCCATAGTTCGCCTCGGGATCGCTGGGGCTGGCTTCAAGAGCCCGTTCAAAAGTCTTGCGAGCCTCACCCCAATTTTTCTGCAGGCGATATGCGTTGCCCAGATTGCTGAGGGCAATCAGATGATCTGGACTTGAACGCAACGCCTCCTGAAAGCACAGTATCGCCTGGTCCGTCCGACCTTCCCGCGTCGCGAGAAGACCGAGGTTGTTCCAGGCGTTTGCCAGAGTATCGGGGTAGCTGGCGCGAAGTTTGACGGCGTGTTCAAAGCTCTGCCGTGCCTCGACGGTCTTTTGCTGGTTCAGCTGAGCGCTTCCCAGGCCATAGCAGGCCTCAGCGCTCGACGGATCGTCGCGCAGAGCAAGCTGGAAGGATGCTGCGGCTTGATCGAAATAACCTCGCTGGAAAAAAACGGAGCCGTAGGAGAGATAATTGCGGCCAAACTCATACGTTTCGGTAGCACCTGGAAAAGGCAGTGCTCGCGCCAACCGCTCGGCGTTGGTTTGAGGAATGCTCCGCGAGTCTCGTTCGACATGCTCCGGGTTCACCGGCCCCTGATAAATCTTGACGATGTCGCCGCGCGTGTCGATGAGGAACGATGTTGGCAATCCGAGGTCGCGATGCCGGTCAAAGATGTAACGGTAGAGAATGTTGTAAACACCGGCAACGTCATCCGCTCCGCGAAGGATAGGAAATGAAAGGAGCTGCTCGCGGGCTAGCGCTCTCAATTTTTCGGGGTCCGCAGGGTCGTCAACATTCATGGTAAGGAGTTGAAGACCTTGAGCCACCCACCGCGCATGGACCCGGTTGAACAGTTTCAGGTCTTCCTGACAATTCGCCGATTGCGTCGCCCAGAAATTCAGCAGCGCCGGCTTTCCGCGAAGTGCGGCCAGAGTGCGTACTTGTCCAGCCAGGTCCGGAAGGGCAAGATCCGGCGCGGCTACTGGCGCGATCAGCCAAGTCTCAACCGTGTTAGGGAGTGGTTCGACTTCTTGCGGCGGGGCAGCAGCAAACTGGCCGCGCAATAACGCTTTCGTCTTGAACGGTTCGACCCGGAGCTCTTCGGACGATTCCTCCACCCAGACCCTGTGGTTGGGCGGAAGGTCATGAAAATCCTGAACGACGCCGCTCGGCCAGCGGATTGACGCCCGCACCGGGCCTTTGGCCTGTCCCATGCCAAAGAACAATTCCTTGCTGTGCTGAGAAAGAAATCCCGATCCGGCTTGAAGCAGGCGAGTCCGGCGACCCGACTCACTCTCCACCGTAACCGCCGCGCCGATGGCGTCACGATTACTCTTCGTACCGCGAAGGCGAAAAGCGATCGACGCCGGCAGATTCTCCACTACATTCTTCAGCAGGCGCAACTGCGGAGCATTACGGTTTTTCAGGAACACTTCCTGCCGGCCGTCTTGGTCGAAATCGCCAAGGGCAAATGCCCGGCCGTCCTCGAAAAAGTCCAGTCCGACTGCGCCGGAAACGTCGGAAAACGTTCCATCCCGGTTGTTCGCGTAGAAAACGTTCCGCTCGAACCCGCTCCAGGTTCCGTCAGCTCGAATGAGTTCATTGATGGCATTCCATCCCTGTTCGTAATTACGCGACGGCTTCGCTCGATCGGGCGAATTTGCAACCACTTGGCGCCAAAAGAAACTATTTAAATCCTGGAGCGAGACACCGGAAACCATACCATTCGCGATGTAGAGGTCGGCAAAGCCGTCATGATCAAAGTCAAACGCGTCGCTCGACCACGACCAGCGGCCCATTCCAACTCCAGCCGACACGGTTTTATTCTCGAAGGCACCGCCACTGTCGCGAGGTTCTCCGTTGCGAAGCTTGCTGTTTCGAAAGAGCGAATTTCCCATCGCGTGTTTTCGATACAGAGCCCGAACATCTTCGGGCGCGTCTTTCTTGAAAATTTCTTGCGTGGAAACGCGCTCTCCGGCGGCAGTCCACATATCGCCGATGTAAATATCCTCGGCGCCATCATCGTCGTAATCGAGCCAGCAGACGCTCATGCCCGCGCCGATGTCCTCCACTCCAGCATGGGGAGCAACATCAGTAAAGGTTCCGTCGCCGTTGTTCCGGTAGAGGTTCTTCCGGCCGAAATCATTCACGACATAAAGGTCGGGCCATCCGTCCTGGTTGTAATCGCTCCACGCGCAGCAGAAACTGTAGCGCGTGTTGTTCTGATTGAGGCCCGATTCCGCGGTAACGTCCCGGAATGTTCCGTCGCGGTTGTTCTGCATCATGAAGTTGGGAGGACCGTTCTCGGCATCATGATAAGGAACGGGATATTTGTATTGATCGGTGCCCTGGTAATAGACGTAGAGACAAAAATAAATGTCTAACCATCCGTCGCGGTCATAGTCTGCAACGGCTGCGCCAGTGAAAGTTCCCTGCGGAGTATTAGCGAACTGAAACGCTCCGGGCTTCTGGCGAAACTTGCCGCCGCCCTCGTTCAAGAACAGAAGCGGCCCGTTCGCGCGCACGATGACCACATCCTGGCGCCCATCGTTATTGAAATCGGCAAAGAGCGCGCATGCTGTGTTTTCCAGGATTCCCAGGCCAGACGCTTCCGTAATGTCTTCGAACGTACCATCTCCGCGATTTCGATAAAGGCGGTTGGGAAGACCTGCGGGTTGGCAAACGTAGAGATCGTCGAACCCGTCGTTGTCGATGTCGGCGACGGATACTCCATTGTGTCCGTAGATATCGATGCCGCAGGCTCCGTCGAGCACAGTCCGCCAGTAATCGGCCCCTCGAAGCATCTGAGCGGCATAGGAAGGATTGCGGCCCAGGGTCGAAGCAGTGATGTCGATGAAAACGGGAGCGTGGGAGCGGCTTCGCGTCTCATCAAGTGTTTGCCATCTCCGAAGCCGCAATTCCGGTGGTGCGGATGAAGGAGCCGAGGCTTCCCATTCCAGGTCCCAATACCCTACGCGCTGCTCGCGGTAATAACCGTTCCCAGTCCCCACTAGTTCGTAACGCACACGAGTGTTCACGGTTGTGGGAGGTTGGGATGGGGATGTTGACGTCGTTTCGATCCCGGTCACCCGGAATTCCGCGCTCACGATCTTCGAAAAGATGCTCATCGAAAACTGCAATTCCTGAAGAAAGGAATCTCGTCCGAGAATGAGTTGAGCCGCGAATTTATTTTGGTGAACTTCCAGGACCGCATCAGAACGCACGGGCCGCGACTCAGTGGGTCGCAGAGATGTCCCTGAGAAATCCGTTGCAAAACATTCTCTGATGGCCAGTGCTTCCTGCGGAGACCGAAGCAGATTCGAACTCCATTCCGCAAGAATCGCCGCAATCCGGTCATGGTATTTTTCCGTGACAAATTCGTCCAGGTCAGCCTGTGTCTTAAGCAGCGTGGCGTCCAGCGGTCTTTGGGCGGGATAATGCGGATGCAAATGGAACTCGCCATCGGACGAACGCGATACCGGAGAACTAAAAGAATAGGTGGACGAGAAAGCGAAATCGCGTAGGCTTGCCGGAATCATCGCCGCTGAGGCTCCCTGGCAGCAACGGACCAGAAACTGGCGGCGACTCGCGCTCATGAGATGAGGATCGACCGACTGATGCGTCTTCCCTGCCCGACTCAGAACGATGTCCCCCGGAAATTCACTGGTAGGAGGAAAACTAACAGCCACCCCGAAGGCCGTCAAGGTTGCGGTTCCTCCGGACGTCGCATCTTGCATTATCTTTCAGCGTGAGCCGGCGCTGAACTGATACACGGTCACGCTGTGAAATTCTTGTCCGGGCTTCAACTCGGTAGAGGGAAAGTTGGCGTGGTTCGGCGAGTCCGGATAATGCTGCGTTTCCAGGCAAAATGCGAATCGCGGTCTGTAGACCCGGCCTTCCTTGCCAGTAATCGACCCGTCCAGATGGTTCCCGGTATAAAACTGCACCGCCGGTTGAGTGGTAAGCACTTTTAGAATTCGTCCCGTGGTCGGCTCGTACACCTCGGCAGCCTCGGCCAACTGGCCCTCCGGATGATCCAGCACGAAGTTTTCGTCGTACCCCTGACCGAAGTGTAACTGTTCATCAGTCGCATCGATTCGCTCGCCGATGACATGGGGCGTGCGAAAATCGAAGGGCGTGTCTTCCACGGATTTCAGTTCTCCCGTGGGAATAAGATTCGCATCCACGGGAGTAATCTTGGATGCATTGATCGTTACCACATGTAGTAAGACGTCTCCCTTAGCCTGGCCCGCCAAGTTGAAATAGGAATGGTTGGTCAGGTTAAGAACCGTATCCTTATCTGTGCTCGCCGAATACTCGATTCGCAACGCGTTTCCATCCAACGTGTAACGCACCGTGGTAGTAAGAGCACCGGGGAAACCCTGATCTCCGTCCTTGCTCACATACGTGAGTTCGATTCCATCTTTTATTTCACGGGCTGTCCAGACCACCTTGTCGAACCCGCGGATTCCCCCGTGAAGAGCGTTGTCGCCGTCGTTCTTCGGAATGGAATAAGTCTTGCCATCCAGTTGGAAGCTGCCATGCGCGATCCGGTTCGCATAACGTCCGATAATGGCTCCAAAATAAGCGGTCTTGGCGATGTACTTGTCGAGCGAGTCGTAGCCGAGCACCACGTCGTCGAATCTTCCATTTCGATCCGGCGCGCGCAGCGAAACGATGATCCCCCCATAGTTTGTAATGCGCACTTCCACCTTGCCATCGGCCAATGTATAAAGATTGACGGGAGTTCCGTCAGCGGTGTGTCCGAACGCCTGTCTCGTGATCTTGGTTTCTGCCTGCATCGTTGTCGTAAGAATAATCAGACCAGCGAAAATTGCAACCCAGCAATTGATCCTGTTCGTATGCATAGTTTCTCTTGTTCTCCGGAGACCTCACGTTTTTCCGACACCCGCGATGACACGATAGTGCGAGATGGTTTGGCCGATCATCAGAAGATACGTGGCTTTCGGGTCGCTTCATCTTACGGACGTGGCATCCTCTAGTCAACGAATGACCACTGTGGGAGAACGAATCCCGGTCAGCGGTGACATGAAACAAGACTCGTCACCGGCGGCAGTAGTGAACGCCGCACTATCCGGCCCCTTAACCCGATCATCAGGAATGCTGACCCGCTTCTCTAGAGAGTGGAGCAGCGGGTACATCGTGCCGGAACTGAGCTTATAGCCGTGCCGTCCCAGTTCCTCAATCATCCCGAGGCCGAAAATGTCGCCCTCACATGCATGGTGAAGAATGTGCAGACGGATGAGGCCAGAGTAAAGGTCTTGGTGATTTGTATCCCTGTTCTCGATCACTCCGAGTATCTAACATCTTCGGAGCCAGTCTGGCCGTAGCCCGCTTATCATCAACCGACCAACAAGCAACAGTGGATCGGCACGGAGGTAGAAAGAAAATCTCCCGCCGGCGCTGTGCTTGCGCCTATGCCAACGGCAATGAATGTATCCAGAAGGAGGCGGGCGCTAGGGCAGGGGTCGCGTGGATCTCGCACTCCGATGCGGAGGCCATCTGCGAATATCCTCTCGCTGGCCTCAGGACCTGAGACCCTCCAGCCAGCCTCCTGAAGCACGGATGCGAAATCCTGGGCATAGGCCACATCTTCAATTCGATTTCCGGAATAGAAAATGCTTGCCCAGTACTTTTTGTTCTGACGCAGCCGCTTCAAGATCCCGGCACGCTGTACCTTCTTGAGAGAGCTCATACACGAGCCTCGTGAGCGAAACGTTGGTCGCTCTGTTCTGCGGTAGCTACCGCGGTATGGGCGCGCGCTGTGGCTGGCGTCCTGCGACGAACAACGGCTAAGCACCGTTCTCACCCTTGCGCGACACTCATTGTCCTCGTTTCTGACTACACGTGCAGCACCAACACACGCGCCTAGCTTAGCCAGCTAACAAGCAGATCTTCCGATTTCTTTGAAATGGCCGATGCATGGGTAGGAGAGTCCTCCAGCATGCTGGCAATTCGTGGAAGGAGGACACCCGTTGCATGCTTCGAGGATCGAGAAAAAGGGCCCGTGAGCACGCGGAAAACAATCAGCAGCAAAGCGACCCGGGACATAGGCGCCTCCGGCCGTGTGGTCAGAGTATTAATCGCTCAGGTTACTCATGCCCGATAACGTATTCTGTAACTGCGATCACATCAGCGCGTGACTAAACTCGATTTCGAAAATCGATATCCCGACCAACCCCTCGGAAGGCTGCACATGAGTTCGGCGAGCAAGTTCGAGGATCAGTTCGCGATCCAGCAGCTTCCAGCCAAGGCTAGCGGCAAGCTCCTGCCCTACAGCGTGATTACCTGAACTGTTTTCATGTTCTGAGCGCCATCACTTCCATTACTGTTCGAGCGCGTCGAGACATCCGTCTTAGCCGAGGGTCTGCTTACACTCGCTGCTACTAATCTTCGAAGCTTTTCGCCCCTCTTCCTGGAATCGGTTCTTCGCCTGCTTCCGTAGCCACTTGATCACGCGGGGTCATCCGCGACCCCCACGGTTAGACTCGCGTGATCCAATGCTTGAACCGCCGACAAGGTATAGAATGTCGGCTCCGAGGGAAGAACATGCGTCATGCCCGACTGTTGCTAATTATGGCCTTTTTGGCTGGATGCTCGACGGCACAATCGCCGGGCAGCCTGCCGAAGATTGGTGAGTCGGCCGTATGGCAAGTCTCGCCGCAGTTCCTCGCCATAGCCCATGCTGCCTGCGACAAGTCATCCCACCCTGGCGTTCGCGAATGCATGATCGACCAGATGGCGAAAGCCGGTGCTCCAACCGCGGCCGTAAGCTTTACGCGCGAACTCTACAAGCAGAGCCACGGCGAGTTCGGTATTATGACCGGGTTCCAAAACCAGAGCCCTGTTGCCTTCGCATGGGTCACGTATCCCCTGCGAGCCAACACCAACTATGGTCTTTTGCTGGTGAATGGACGGCCACCTATCATCAACGTCGAGGATCTGAAGCTGCTCGACAGAAAAACGATGGAGCAGAGTTCCCAGTTTCAAGATCTCAAGAATCAATTTCCCAAGGTCGATGTTTGGCCGGGAGATCGTGATGGGAAGATATGGCCTAACTCGCAGGCTGGGCCGAGTGGAGGAATACAGTTTGTGGTGGGCTATCCGTTGCTCAACGGATGCCACGCCTGCGAGCGTGCAGGATTTGCTATATTCACCTGGAATTTCGATGCCCAAGGGAAATTTCTCCGGACGGCGTTCGCGGGGATGACCCCACCGCCGCTAAACTGAGAGCTGGGCTTCCTATTCTGCACTCGGACAGGAAAGCCTCTCTCGCCGTCGAACATCATCCGTCGCCATCTGCACAAGGGTCTCAAGAGCGCCCTCTCGAATGACACCTTGGGGATTACCGTTCCTATCTTTCAGAATCGTCATGCCACGCCTCCTGTTTGAGTGATCGCAGATAGGGGGATTTATCTATGCCCGCACTCAAAGTATACAAACCAAAAATCAGGATTCACTAGGAATGGAGGCCCCACTGAAGTGTGGTTACTGAAGATGTGCGCCAAACCTAGTGATTCTCGGAATTGCGTTTGTATACTGATAGTGCCCCAATCAAGTCGCGAAAATGTCCTGAGCTGGCGCTCCTTTCGTGGTCTGAAGAGCCTTTCCGAATACCATGAGTCCCTACAAGCATCCGAGCCGCCACGACGCCACGGCGACAGCAAATCTTGCACAGCAGCGTGTCCTGGCTGTCCTCGCGTGCTTGAAGGTATTGTGCCCTTCCGCCGATCTAGACACCCGCCGAGAACTCGCGGGCAAGATCTTGGCCTTGGCGCGCGGCGATGACCGTCCGATTCCCCGCAAGATGATTACACCAGCGGCGGCATACGAGATATTCACGCGAAACAGCCAGTGCATCCTCAACCGGACAGGCCGGTGCCCGTTGTTGGTGTTCACCAAACAACTATGTGAGGAACTGAATTCGTTTTTCCACGAGGACTGATGAATCAGATGGAGGCGGCTCAGCGGAACTTCCTAGATGCCCAGCGGCGCTGGAACGCCGACGAGAAGGGAGAGTTCAGGTTGCTGGAGGTTTGCAGCGACGCCGAACAGCAGCTACTTGCGGCCTTCTTCGACGGCTGGAAAGCCAACATGCGGTTGAAGAATCTTGTCTATTCGCACTTCCGCAAGGCCCTTATTGAAAACGACATAGAACTAACGTGGTGCGCTGCTTCTAAAGACATCGCTTAAGCTAGCGCGACATCAGGAACTCGACCTCGCGCTCAATCTCGGCAATCGCGATGGGAGCGAGGTTCGCTTTACCCAGTTGTTGGTTGAGTTGCGCCAACTGCCTTTGCTTGAACTGGTTCCACTTCGCGATGCAGGTCTTCGCCTGTTGGCTCGATTCTTTGTAAACCGCAATCGCTTGCGACGGCACGGCACGATCCCCGCTTTCGACTACTCGTAGAGCAGACGCCAGACCGGTGTAAGCATCCTGCAGTCCGGGGGCGTCTGCTGCCGCGTGCTCCTTATTGATGACAAGCTTGCCGATTGCGGATTGAGCACCCGTAACCGCTGATGCAACTGATGCATTTTGTGCGTCCGCTTTCTCCTGTCCCAGCTTCCTTTGGATGTCGGCAAGCTGTTTCTGAACCGAGTCTATTTCGGCCAGGGCGCGCCGGGCTTCCCTGGTCTCGGCAAATATTTGTCGTCCCAGTTGCAACTGCTGCGCCAGCACTTCGGAAGTAGCGGGCGAGCGCGGATCCATGACGACGGTCAGCGACTGGCTTTGAACTTCTCCATCGACTGTCAGTCTGACCTGGTAGATTCCTGGCACTGCCTTTGGCCCCTTTGGACGGTGGTAGTCGGCGTCTTCATCCTCGGTCGGGCCTCCGGAACTGCCCCAGGTAAGGTCCCAGACGAAGCGGTGCATGCCGGGAGTTTTCTCGAGGACTTCCGGTTTGGCGAACCAGCGCTCGGCGACGGGAAGCGGCAGGTACTTCGTCGGGATCCGCTCTTCTACAGAATGACCTTCAGAAGAAAACCGTCGGACGAGATTCTGTTGCGGATCGAGAACTTCCAGTTGAACATCATGCGCCTGAGATGGAAGGAAATAGTCGATCATCGCGCCGTTCGGCGGATTCTGGGCCGCGGGTTCTTCCGGAGGCAGAGGCGTGCCGGGAAACGAGTCGTTATCCACGCGAAGTGCTGTAGCGGGATGGTACAGCCACGGCGTTCCCGTCTTATTTGCAGCCAACATCCGCACCTGGCGAAGTGGGGTGATGTTGTCGAGAATCCAGAAAGAGCGCCCGTAGGTGGCAATGACCAGGTCATCGCCGTGGATAGTGAGATCACGAACTCCGGTCACCGGCAGATTCAATTGCAAAGACTGCCAGTGATCGCCATCGTCAAACGATGCGTAGACTCCGAATTCGGTTCCGGCGAAGAGGAGGCCCTTGGTCTGGGGGTCTTCCCGCACAGCGCGCGAGAATGCGGGCGCGACGATGCCATTCGTGATCAGTTGCCAACTAGCCCCGTAGTCACGTGTGCGATATATATAAGGTGTCTGATCGTCGATGCGGCTGCGATTGACCGCGGCATAAGAAACTGCAGGATCGAAATGTGAAGCCTCGATCAGTGATATTTGGCTCCAGGCGCTCAATCCTGGCGGCGTGACGTCTTTCCAGTTCTTTCCACCATCGCGAGTCAGGTGAATCAATCCGGTGTCACTTCCCGCCCAGACCAAATCGCGATTGAGTGGTGATGGTGCGATCGTGAATACCACACCATAACCCTCGCCCTTGGCGTTCTCAAGAGTTGGAGGAACTTGAGTTGCCGAAGCCGGCGTTTTCTCACTAGTCGATCCAGTCAGATCGGGGCTGATGGTTTGCCAGTGCAGGCCGCCGTCGACGGTCGTCATCACATATTGCGTTCCGAGATAGAGTTTTGCCGGGTCAACCGGGGAACGAACCAGCACAGGCGTCCAGGGATCACGATACTTGCGTTGATTGATCTCAACATCAAACGCCATGGCGGGCCATGGAGTAATGTCCTGGCTGAGGCCGGTGCTTCTGTTGAAGCGAGCCACGGAACCGTAAGTCCCGCTTACATAAATAATGTTGGGATCTTTCGGATCAACCACTAGATATCCGCTTTCGCTGCCACTGGGAAGAAACCAGTCCCGCGCCGTAATCTCACCGTGATCGGTGCGGCTTAGCACCGCCGCGCTGCCACTATCCTGCTGCGCTCCGTAGACGGCATAGGGAAACTGGTTGTCGGTCGTCACATGGTAAAGCTGCGCCGTAGGCTGGTTATACCAAGTGCTCCAGGTTTGGCCGCGGTTAAGGCTGATGGTGGTTCCCTGGTCTGTTCCGAGAACCATGCTTGCAGAGTTTTTCGGATCGATCCAAAACTGGTGATAATCATCCCCGCCAGGTGCTCCGCGCAACACCGAGACCGTCTTTCCTCCGTCCTCAGATCGGTAAAGAGCAACATTCGGCATGTAGAGAACTTCAGGGTTGTGTGGATCGATCGTGATGCGATTGAAATACCACGCCCGGCTGGTAAGAGGAGGAGCGGAGTTGGCGAGGACCCAAGTGTTGCCTCCATCGTCAGAGCGATAAAGGCCAGATCTTCGGTCCTGGGCCAGAGTCTGGAACTCCGACTGCAGAACGATGAGCGCATAGACGCGCTTGCCGTCCGGCGCAACATCAACCCCTACGCGCCCCCAATCGCCTTGTGGCAGCCCGTTTCCGTCGACACGAGCCCACGTCTTGCCGGCATCCTGAGAGCGGTAAAGGCCGCTGCCGGGTCCATCGATCGGAGCATAGGCGCTCCAGGGCGGACGCCGCACATGCCATGCGCCGGCAAACAAGAGTTGCGGCTCGGAGGAGCATATGGCCAGATCTGAAATGCCGACCTCGGATCCCAAATCGAGAACCCGCGTCCAATGCTCTCCGCCATCGACGGATTTATAGACTCCGCGCTGATTGTTCGCACCGAACGCGTGTCCTAGAGCGCCGACGTAAACGACATTGGCGTTTTGCGGGTCAACTACGATGCGGCTGATCTGGCGCGTATCTTCCAGCCCCATGTAATGCCACGTGGTTCCAGCGTCGCTGGATTTGTACACTCCGTTGCCGGACGAGAGATCCTCTCGAATGTCAGACTCGCCGGTTCCGGCATAAATCGTCTTAGGATCGGAGGGAGCCAGGGCCAGTGCACCAATCGAAGCCACTGGCTGGCCGTCAAAAATCGGTTTCCAGACAACTCCGGCATCCATCGTTTTCCAGATCCCGCCATTGACCGAGCCAAAATAAAAGGTTGTCGAGTCGCCTGGCACGCCGGCGACCGCGACGGCGCGTCCGCCACGGAAGGGCCCAATCAGGCGCCATTTGAGTCCGTTGATGAGTTCCGGCGGAACCGACTGGGCAGAGGGGGAAAGGGTATACAAAAGTGAAGTCAGCGAAAGAAAAGCACATGTAACAACACGACACGCTAGGCGCGATCCGAATTTCTGCAAGTGCTGGACCCCATTTCTTGAAACTCGAGTGAGTCGAGCTATTATGCCCGAGTCTCTGACCGCGTATCTATCCCTGGTCAGCGCCCTGACAGTGATCTACACAGGACTTTCACGCCGCCTTCTTGCCAGGGCATCAAATAAACGGTCGACGCCTGTTGTTAACCGTGGAATGGGGACAACCTCAGTATTAGGGCGCTTGACGGGCCAGGAAACAATGCCTACAAATTGATCCTGATAACGCCAAACGACTGGAAGCGTCGGTCAACACAAGCCAACTTGATCGGCATAGGGGCGGCGGTCACCCGCCGACCCCTGCCACACCACCGTGCGTACGGGTCCGTACACGGCGGTTCGAGTTGGTTACGCTAACACCCATCGATCAGCGTTGGAAGTCCGAGCGATTTGAAGTAGGCGTTGGAAAGCCCAACCGAGAGGGCTTTGGCCCGAGCGAGGTACCAGGGGCCGCGTCCACTACCGGCCGTGTTGCTGGAGCTCCTCCAGCATCATTTTTCGTAGATGGGTCACAGGGACCTCCTTGTGGCCCACAACTTATCTCATCTGGCTTGCAACAACCCATCCACCACCCCACGCGCAGCGTCCGCCGCGCGAGCGGCTTCGTTCTGACGGGCTACTCTGAAGTTATGGGCCAAGACTGACTTACGCCGGGCCAGAAGTCGGATCGGGGGAAGTGTGGCGCTGCTGAATCCCGTTCGCGCTCCGATCTCCTAGAAGAATTGCCGACAAACCAGCCTTTTGAATTTATGAAGCCAAAGAATAAGGAGCTGAGGACGACTTCTTAATTAGGGTATTGCATTTGGAAGTGCGGATCGTCAGCATAGCCTCAGCTTAGGCCGCGGAAGAAGGCGGTCAGATCCCCTGCGACCGCAGCTGGTTCCTCAGCCGGGGCGAAGTGTCCGCCGCGCGGAAAGACTGTCCAGCGCTGGATGTTGTATAGGCGCTCCAAATACGAGCGCGGCAGTTCGCCCTCGGGAACGGTCTGGTGCGCGAAAACACCAAACGCCGTGGGCGTGCTGACGTAGCTGGGATTGACCGGGTGCCAGCGATTATCCCAATAGTCGCGCATCGACGAGGTGATGCTCTGCGTGATCCAGTACAGGGTGAACGTGGCGCAGAGGAAGTCGTCGGTCGGCGTAACGTCGCTCCACGAGTGCCACTTCTCACCCACGTATGCCGCGAGCCCTGCCGGGGAGTCGTTGAGTCCATAGCCGACAGTCTGCGGTTTGGTGGACTGGATCGCGCTGTAGCCCCGCTCTGTCGTATCCCAGCCCCGGCTCACCGCAAGGTACGAACGCTCGGCATCGGACAGCTCCGTATCGTCCAGAACGGGGGCGAGATCCGACTCCAGTGTGGTGAGATGGATCCCTATCACCGACTTGGGATGGTCTAGCGCTAGGATCGTCGTCACCCCGGCCCCAAAGTCAAAACCGCTCGCACCATAGCGGGAATATCCAAGCTCAGACATGAGCCTGTGCCAGCGCTCCGAGACGTACCGGTAGTTGATGCCGACCTTGGGTGGACGCGGCGAGAAACCATACCCGGGCAGGGAGGGTACGACCACGTCAAAGTGCTCGAGCATCGGCAGCATGTCCATGTAATCGAGGAAACTGCTGGGCCAGCCGTGCGTGAGAATGAGGGGCACACCCCGACCTGATGCCGCACGCTGGTACACAAAGTGGATGCCCTCCCAGGTAAAGTGGCTGAACGCGTTGAGCCTTCGCTCCCAGCCACGCCAGTCGAACTCGTCGGCCCAGTAGGATACCAGGCGTCGTAACCAGTTCAACTCGGTGCCCTGTTCCCAACCTATACCAGGTATCTGGTCGGGCCATCTTGCATTGCGCAACCGTGCCCGCAAATCATTGAGCACCTCATCTGCGACGTGAATCCGAAATGGTTCCACAACAATTATCCCCTCTTGGCCATAGCCAGTGGCCAACTGAACGCGCAGGCAATGTCGCACGGTCTCGTCGATCACTGTCGACAGTATGATATGGGTGTTGGGCGTTGCGGCCCGGATCAATCCCGTTACGACATAGTTTAGATCACGCCCCATTTCTCAGGGACGATAATGTCCTCTACCGTGGGTGAATGAGTCTAAGAAACTGCCGACAGCGGTGTTTATTGAACAACTCTTCGGTCCGTAGATGATCCGTCTGGATAGGTCCCGTGCCGAGTGTAGAAGCGACAGAGTGGGCGAAGTTAGGAAAGGCCGATTATGAATCGACGTCAATTTCTTGGAATTGTCGCCATTGGAGGATTTCACAGACTAAACCTGTCGAAGTTGAATGCTGCGCTTCGGAATGGACCGCCAATGAGCGCCTCGGAGCGGAAGGCAATTGTACCGAAGGCGTACGGCTCGGGTCATTTTGGTGAATGGATTACGGACCAGTTTGGTTTGCCAGCCTACCGGTACACTTGCAACCAATTGACCGACCCTACGGCCTCGTCACCAGTGCACAAGGTGTGGCGTGCTCCAACCGACCACACACATCAGATCGGAAATGATCGTCTGGTTGCGGCGGTGTCAAATTACGGGCACGTACAGGTGCGGCAGGACGAAGGTTCGCCAAAATTCCTGAACGACTATTCGCCTGAGCATGGCCACTATGGCGCGGGGATCGGGTTCCTCACCGATGGGAACGAAACGCTCAGTACCTACTATCCGGGAAATGCCAACTCTTTCGACAGAATCCTGGGCGAAGGCTATTTCCGAAAGATCGTAAGAGGACGCAGCTACGAAATTGACCAAGTGATTTTTGCGCCGTTTGGAGATGATCCGGTCTTGCTGTCGATGGTGACGGTTACGAATGATGGGGATGTTAGCGCGGATCTCCGGTGGATCGAGTATTGGGGATGTCACAATTATCAGTTTTCCTATCGTTCGTGGATGCAGGCTGGGGAGGAAGACGAACCGAAGGCGGCGGAGTTGCGGCGCCAGTTTGGCGGCCGCTTTGCGCACGAATTCCGGACAATGCCGAAGGATGCCGGTCTAATCGAAACTCAGAGATTCCTGGGACGTACACCGGAAGACAATCAGGCGTGGGAGAAGGTTGAAGCCTCACTAGAGAAAGATCCATCCGGTTTTTTTGGTCCCCCTGTACGGGATCTCGCGCCGGGAGCGACGATGGAGGATCTCAAGCCTCCGTCCACTTTCCTGGTCTCGCTCGACGCGCCCATGGATGGGTTTGCCACCGACGCGTCGGCCTTCTTTGGCAGCGGCGGCGTCGAGCATCCCTCCGGACTGTCAGCCAAGCTGAACGGTGATTCAAGCAGTAATGGGCCGGCGAGCGCGTTTTTGGTGGAGCGGCGCATTCAACTGCGTCTGAAGGAAAGCCGCACGCTCGGTTTTCTGTATGGGTATGTGCCTCAGGGATTCGAGGTGAATGAGCTCGTCGCAAAATATTCGGGTGATGCCAAAAAGTTGTGGGCGTATTCCAGCGCAGCCTGGAAAGCGGACGGGGTTCGATTTAGTGTGCCGGGTGAGCCCTGGGTCGAGAGAGAAACGTCGTGGCACAATTACTACCTGCGCAGCAACCTAACCTACGACAGTTTCTTTCGCGAGCACATTCTCTCTCAGGGGCACGTTTACCAGTACATTATGGGGTTCCAGGGCGCGGCGCGCGATCCGCTGCAACACGCCCTGCCTTTCATCTTCAGTGACCCGGAAATTGTTCGGGGAATCATTCGCTACACGCTCAAAGAAATTCAGCCGGACGGATCCATTCCCTACGGCATTGTGGGAAGCGGCGTCCCCATGCCGGTTATCTTCCGCCCCAGTGACCAAGATATGTGGCTGCTGTGGTTGGTGAGCGAATACGTGTTGGCCACGCGTGACAAGGGATTTCTCGACCAGAGGATTCCCGCTTACCCGCGTCAGGAAGCAAGTCCCGCGGACCCGACGATTCGCGAACTCGTGGGGCGCTCCTTTGTGCATCTGGTGGAAGGTCTAGGTGTGGGAGAACACGGGATCATGCGGCTCTCGAACGGAGATTGGAACGATGACGTTGTGGTTGGCCACGTTCCGCGAGCGCTGGCCGAAGAGGTTCGCCGCCAAGGCGAAAGCGTTCTGAATGCCGCTATGGCTTGCTATGTTCTCGAACACTATGCGCGGTTGCTGGCTTATGTCGGAGATACGCAGACCGCGGAACAGGCACGCGCGAAGGCCGAAGGCCAACGCCGGGCGGTTCGGCAATATTGGGCTGGACGATGGTTCCGCCGCGCGTGGCTGGGCCCTCACATCGGGTGGATTGGCGAAGACCATGTCTGGCTGGAGCCGCAGCCATGGGCGATCATCGGGGATGCGGCCACACCCGAGCAGCGGAAGATCCTGGTTTCCGCGCTCGACGAATTTGTGCGGAAACCCTCCCCGATTGGTGCACTCCTGCAGAACCCAGGCGATCCCACGATGAGAACTCCGGTGGGAACTTTGACCAACGGAGGAATTTGGCCTTCCATCAATGGAACGCTGATCTGGGCGCTGGCGCTGGTAGATGGCGCTCGGGCTTGGGACGAGTGGAAAAAGAATTCTCTGGCGATGCATGCCGAGGCTTATCCGGAAATCTGGTACGGCACCTGGAGCGGTCCCGACACTTATAATTCGGTGCTGTCGAGATACCCGGGCCAGACTATGTTCGCGGAGCCTCCATCTCCCGATTACAAGACGCAGGCGGATTGGGGTTTCAACTGGACAGACTTCCCGGTCATGAATATGCATCCCCACGCGTGGCCGCTTTACAGCGCAGCCAAACTGTTGGGCCTCGAGTTCCATGAAAACGGAGTTCGCTTCAAAGTGGATCTTCCGTTGGCGGAGTATGAGTTCACATCCCCACTCTTAGGGTTCAAGAAAGCCAAGGCTGGCTACAGCGGTTGGTACGCACCTGGTAGCGCTGGACGCTGGGACATTGAGCTCAGACTCTCTGGCTCGGAAGTGGCGCGAATGCGGCAGATCAGGATCAATGGTTCTGTTGAACACTTGCCGAGCTCCACACAAGTTATCCAGTTTGCTGGCGAGAGTAGTTCCGCTACGCCGCTGCGCTGGGAAATTACGTGAATCACTCTACGCTAGATCATTGGCTTCTGGGACTGCTGGATTCGCGCGTGCTTCCTGCAACAAGGCTGGCCATTCTGGCACTGAGAAATGGGTGCATCCTTTAAGTACGCACACGGAGTACGCGCAACTGAAGTAGCTCCAGTGGCAGGAAACAGTCTTCCCACGTCGCTCACTGTTCACCGATTATTGCGCAAGCGGGAAGTTCCATGAGTTCTTGCCGGCGATTTTGGGCGGATGACGGGCAACTCTTCCCTAATCCTGTAAAGGAAGGTTTGCCGACCATCCTCCCAGAGCCGATATGCGGTACGATTTGCATGGCTTGCCCGTTCCGGGCCGAGATGCCGTTTCTACAGTGTGCGAAATTAATCGTCTACTGAGAGATATCGTTGATTGGCCGTTACGGCACAATGGGGATAACCAGAGCCGAAGGCCGAGATTTGTCGTGGTAGATGAGGTTTGTTGCTTTGACTATATGCGTTCCACGCGCCTGGTCGTCGCCCGCATTCAGGTTTCGATCAAACCGCGGGAAGTTGCTGCTGGAAATCTCAAGCCGCAGTTTGTGTCCTGGCAGAAAAACATTGCTCGTCGCCCAAAGATCCACGCTGATGGAATAGATCTCTCCGGGATTTCCCAGTTCGGGTTTCTCCTGCGAATTGCGGTAACGCAAGCGCAGAATGCCTTCCGTCAGGTTCTGGGCAAATCCATTCGGCCAGACGTCAACCAGTTTCCCGGTAAAGTCTGTGTCGACCGCAGAACTACTGACAAACAGGGCGAGCGAAATCGGACCCGTAACTTCGGTGCTCTGTGTAAATGCCGGCGTAGAGAAGACGAGCACGTCGCTTCGCGCTTCCGCCGGCCGCTGATCCTCCGGCCCGATCCCCGTCGGCAGCGCTCCGCAACAAAGGGGACCGCCAATCGTGGGGACCGCGTCGTTCGGGTCGTACACGTACTGGTCCGGTTTCTCCTCGGCAGGCGCGGCGGTATTCAGCGTGCCGCCTCCTTCCAGACCGTTTGCCGGCTTGGTCGAGTGCAGGTAATACCGTGTCGCCTTTGCGCGCTCTAGTGGCCAGTCATCTTCTTCGCGCCAGTCGTTCTTGCCCATGACGAAGATTCTTACAGGTTTCTCACGGTCTAACCCATTCGCCATTCCCTTCAAAAGACTGTCATACCAGCGCAGTGTCACTTCTCCCACATCAAACGGCAACTTATCTCCAAAATCGACGGCACCAACTTTGCCATGCGCCCATCCACCGGCATGGCCCCCAACGTAGATCATCAGCCGCTGGCCACGCCGCGCGGCCTCAGTGCCCGCCTCCTTCTTGAGGCGCACATAGTTCCTTAACGTCCCGCCTAGAAAAACGTCGTACCACGCGCCCAAGCTGAATACTGGAACTTGAATCTGCGCGTACTGATCTTCGATCGACCACTCCTTCCAATAGTCGTCATAGTTTGGATGCGCGAGCCAGTCGGTGAAATACGGCGCTAACCCGGCGGCCGGAGGTGTTTCGAGCACTGGGTACGACCACAGCGGCAGCTTCTGTGTCCAACTAAGCGCGTCACTGACCGAGTTTGCGTGGCGGCTGATGGTGTTTAACGCCAGTCCCGTCGTCCACGACTCGTTGAACCATTGCTCGAACGCACCGCCCTGATAGACCCAGCCGTCGTGATAGTTGGACGCCGTATAGTTGGGGCAAATTCCCGCCAGATGAGGGGGCTTGGCAATTGCGGCTAGATACTGTGTCGCCCCGACGTAGGAGCCACCGAACATCCCGACCTTCCCGTTCGAATAGGGCAGCGCCGCTGCCCACTCCACCGTGTCGTAGCCGTCCTGAGATTCGTACTTGAAGGGATACCAGTCGCCCTCCGAGGCATATCTCCCGCGGACATCCTGCGCGACGACTACGTACCCGCGTGCCGCACCCTTCACGCAAAAATCTATGACCCCCTTCTTGTCATATGGCGTGCGTGTCAACAGCACCGGGAATTTGCCATCCGCCTTTGGGCGGCAAATATCTGCGCGCAAGGTGACGCCATCACGCATTTTCAAAGACATGTCCCGCTCGATGGTTACCTCGTTACTATCTGCCGCTCTGGCTCCGGCCGATGCCAAGACGGTCAGGGCGAGGAAGCAAAAAGCTATGACCACCTTAGAACGTATCTTCACTCGCTCGGCAGATATCACTCTTCTCATTCCTTCCGCCTTTGTTGGGTAGCAGGACCCGCTTATGGGTTCGCAGCGTAGGCCACTGGAACCGCCTATGTCAAGGCAAGTCCCCTGCTTGTGTCGGTAGCACATGATATGTCCGGTCGAATTAGCACATGAAATGTCCGCTTTTCAGGCGGTGAGAGTAGGAGACCATACGAAGCATGGATTCCTACTCGAGGACCGCCATGGAGCGGACCATGAAA
>Ga0208455_1000015_pt1 | contig 148269 bp, 140 predicted proteins | sample June2015DPH_4_50_FD_184690 | JGI IMG/M metagenome (GOLD analysis project Ga0208455, IMG submission 184690) | Peatland microbial communities from SPRUCE experiment site at the Marcell Experimental Forest, Minnesota, USA - June2015DPH_4_40... | ecosystem: Environmental > Terrestrial > Soil >... | reverse complement strand
GAGTTCTGCGGCCCCTCCTGCCATCCGCTCGTCCGACGGGCTGGCGGTTTTGTAGGGAGCCTCGACATCAGACTCGGCGGTCGCGAGCTCGTCCGCCGGCTCGACGCAAGGCGTCTCGGGAGTCTGTGGGGTTGCCTCCGCCTCGACCATTCGTGGCGCGGCAAAGGCATGTCCTGTTTCCAGACCGACCGGGCCGGGTTCTGCTCCCGGCCGTTCAGTCGCAGTGTGACCTTCTGCCCCTGGGGTTGCTGAAGGTCTCGCTCGTTCCGTGTGACCGATGACAGGCTCGCCCTCCGAGGCTGCAGAAGGCGCGGGAGGTATCACCCGAGCGCTCTCCTCGACAAACTCCGCTTCCGCGCTTGGGCCAAGTGTCTCACTTGCCGTCGCGGGGGTGGGATACAGTTCCTCCCCCACCGTCGATTCAGGGGAAAATGCGATTTCCGGCTGGTCAGTTGCGGAGGAAGAAGCCTCCGCCGACGACGGCTCCAGACCCTCAGATTCTGCCGGACCAATCTCTGCGGCACCACCGCCTTCGGCTTGTTCTAGGGCCTCGGCCTCCACTGCCTCTTGCTCGGCGGGGATGCCCTCCTCAAATGCAAGGCCTGGCGACTCTGGGACCGCATGGCTATACTTCGCCAGAGACTCTCCAGGCAAGATCTCGAACGAGGGAGGAGCAGAACTCTCCTGCCGTGGGATGAACTTGTGCTCTCCCTGGCGATGCTCGCCAAACCTTCGCCCCCGATGCCGCCAGCGGCGACCGCGCGGCTCGAAATGACTCTGTTCATGCGCTTCTCCCGTGGGCCCGGGTGAAATGGAAGCGGCAGGGGTTGCCCCTGCTGCGGGGGTGACGGTGGTCTCAGGCGTGATTATCTCGACAGGTAGGCTTTCGAGTGGCGCTGGGGGTGGCGCGGCCCCGCTGGGTATTTGTGAGATTGCCGGAACAGGAGCAACCATCCGAGGCGTTGCTTCTTTGTTCGCCGCCTCGGCAGGTGGAGTAGCCCCCACCGCTGCCTGCGCCTGTTCTGCTGTAAAGCCCACCGCGCAAGCTTCCGCCTCCTCGAGGATCTTGTCGTAATCTTCCTGGTCCTCGAAAAAGAAATCCGAAACGTAGAGGAAGGCGTCTCGGTCCAGCCCAATGTCCACGAAAGCAGATTGCATCCCGGGAAGCACCCGGCTGACGCGGCCCTTATAGATCCCGCCCACTAACCCCACGTCCGTGTCGCGCTCATAATACACTTCCACCAACTGGTCGTCTTCCACGACGGCCAACTTCGTCTCGTGAGGAGACGAAGAGATGAACATCTCCTTTGACATGGAAACTCCTTTTCAGGGTTTGCCGGGGGATCCACCCGCAGGGGCGGGGATCAACCCTCAGCTTCCCTGGCCCGGTCGCTTCATCGAGCTATGAAGCTCATCGCAAGCGAGACCGGGCTACATCGATCTCAGGTGGCTCTGATGTCGCGCCTACAAGCGCGGAGCATTGCGGACCCACCCTGTCCGCAGATCAACTGGCGCTAACGCTGCCAGTTCCAAGGTTCAAACTCCTAAGCCGCACGCCGGATAGCTTTCCCAGTTACCCTTGAACCGGGGGTCCACCTAATTGACGAATCGCCTTGCCCGGACATTCATAGCCACGCCCAGGCCCAGAAAGGTGAAAAGTAGGGAAGATCCTCCCTGGCTCATGAGCGGCAGTGGAATGCCCGTCACCGGGAAGAGCCCGATCATCATCCCCGTGTTGATGGCAACCTGGAAGAACAACACCGACGCAAGCCCAACCAACAGAAACGCTCCGGCACGATCTGGCGCCATTTGCGCCCCATCCAGCAGGCGGAGCAGCAACGCGAAATAAAGTAGCAAAACAAACAGCGTACCGACGAACCCCTGTTCCTCCGCATGGGCCGCAAAAATGGAATCCGCATGGGAGACAGGTATGAAGCCCAGACGGCTTTGGGTGCCGTTTCCGATGCCTTTTCCCCAAAGGCCGCCCGAGCCGATAGCAATCTTTGTTTGGGTTACCTGGTAGCTGGTGCCTTGCGTGTCCTGTGACGGATGAATGTAGGTCATTAACCTGTCGCGCTGATAAGGCCGTAGGAAGTGCCATCCCACCGGCAAGATCAGCGCCCCCAACAAGAAAAGCACGGCAACCTGCTGCCACCGAATGCCAGCGAGCAGAATGGCCGCCGTGACAATCGCTAAGAATGTCAAAGCCGTACCGAGGTCAGGTTCTAAGGCTACCAGGATTGCCGGCACTCCAGCCAACAAGCCTAGCTTGACCAAGTCGCCCCAGGTAGCGGAGGTGCTTCGCCTTTCGGCAAAGTAGGCCGCCACCGACAGTATTATAACTAATTTGACTAACTCTGACACTTGGAAAGTAAATCCACCAAGATGTATCCACCTCTTGGCCCTGGCGACGGCATGGCCAGCAACTAACATCTCTCCCAAGACGAGCACTGACAAGATGTACAGCCACGGAGTTTGCTCGAGAAGGAAGTGGTAGTCGAGGTGGCTGATCACTAACGCCAGAACGACGCTTAGGATTAACCAATAAATCTGTTTTTTGTGCTGGCCTTCGAGGGCGGAATGCACCGTGGTGCTGTAAATTTCGACAACTCCAATCACGGCAATAGCAATAGCCAGTCCAAGAAGCAGCCAATCTATATCGCGAAACCGAAACCGCATGCTCATCCTTTTGCGAACTCCTCCTAGCGAAATCCCGCGAGTGTGGCTGGCTTTGTGGATTGCACCGCGATGGCTTTGCTCAGCATTCGCACTTGGTTCTGGGTTTGTACCAGCGGAGGCTTCTGCGCGGTCTTCTTGTCGAAATAAGCTTTAATCACCTCGCGCGCCAGGGGGGCTGCCACGGTCGAGTGTTCGCCCTGCATGACAAGCGCGGCCACGACGATCTCAGGTTTACTGCTGGGAGCAAAGCCGACAAACCATGCGTTGTTCTTGAAACTTGCGTTCCGCTCCGATTTCTGCAAGTCAACACTGACAACCTGGGCGGTCCCGGTCTTGCCGGCAATATCTATTCCCGGGCAGCGAGCGCTGGCGCCCGTCCCTTCGCCTTCGTTGACAACACCCCACATGCCGCGCGTTAACGCCTCCAGCGTACTCTCGCTCAGAGGAAAGCTCTGCTCGCGATCATCGGGGAGATCCACTCCCAGGGCCAGCAATTGGTTCCTGAAAGCCAGATGGGGGCGGGAGAAGGTTCCGCCCCAGGCGATTGCGCCCATTGTATGAGCTAGCTGCAAAGGCGTAACCGCCACCGCTCCTTGTCCGATGGCTACAGAAATAGTCTCGCCCGCCCACCATTTTCGCTTAAAAGCCTTTTGTACCCATTCGGGCGAGGGGATCAGTCCTGTCGCCTCCGCAGGCAAATCGATTCCGGTTCGTGCGCCTAACCCCAGTTGCTTGGCAAAATAGTCGATTTTCTCGATTCCCAGGAGCTTTCCCAGCGTGTAAAAGTACACATCGCAAGAGACAATAATAGCGCGGTGCAGGTCAACGCTTCCATGTCCCCTGTGCTTCTCCCAGACCCAGTCGTGGTAGGTGTGGCCGTAGATATTAACCGCGCCCGCGCAATTCAAGGTGAAGTCTGGTTGGATGGTCCCTGTTTCCAAGGCGGCGGTAGCAGTAACGACTTTGAAGACCGAGCCCGGCGCCAGTTGGGCCTGTATGGCTTTGTTCATCATGGGTTTCATTGGATCGTCGGTGAGTTTTTCCCATTCCCCGAGGTCGATGCGCTTGGCGAAATCGTTGGGGTCAAACGAAGGGTGGCTGACCATTGCCAGCACCTCGCCGGTCCGGGGGTCAAGAGCCACGACGGCGCCGGGCTGGTCGCCCAAAGAGGCTTCTGCCGCCATCTGTAGATCAAGGTCAATCGTCAGTCTCAGATCGTTTCCCGGCAGGGCGTTGATGGTGGTGAGCGAACCCACTTCCTCACCGCGGCTATTCACAATCACCCGCCTCATGCCGTCACGTCCGGACAGGACTTGGTCGTACTGACGCTCGATTCCGAACTTGCCCACCACGTCACCGGGCCGATAAGGTGAGCCGGGCTTGGCGATCATATCCTCCGACACCTCGCCCACGTAACCCAGGGTTGCTGCGGCTACTTCGCGCTTGGGGTAAAGGCGCTGCTGAACCTGGATGAGGACCAATTCGGGATACTCAAGCCGGTGAGATTCCACAAAGGCGATATCATCGAGAGTCGCTGACTGCTTCAGAAGAATGGGTTGAAACCGCGGCAGCCGGGCCGCATGCTCCATCAGGCGTTGCATCTCGACAGGGTCAAGACCCAATCCACGCGCGATTCCTTCCAGGCGCTCGGGCGGCAGGACGGACGCGCTCTCGCGCATCAGTTGCACACTGAATGCCGGGAAATTGTCCGCCAGCACGCGCCCTTCGCGGTCCAGAATCCTCCCGCGTGGAGCGATGACCGGCAGGTTGCGAACCCGATTGCGTTCAGCTTGTTCGAGGTAAAAACGATGCTGGCCGATTTGTATCCGCCAGTATCCCACCAGCAGCCCGAGGAAGGTCAGAGCCACGGCGTATTGGAAGAAAGCAATCTTCCAGGCAGGAAGGCGTCCATGTTCCGGAAATCGAACTTCCATTTACATGAAACCACCGGGGCCGAGAATACGCTTGGTCCGAGCGAACCAACCTAGATGCTCAGGTCAGTTGCACCGCGCACTGCCACCCCCTCCCCGGCGACTTATCTCTTCTGCAAGATAGCACACGGAGTGTTGCAATTCAAGGTAATTACTTCGCTCACTAATGCGGCCGGTCGAAGGAGCAGCCACAGCATGCTGTGGTGCTGCGGGTCAGTCGATGAGAAATGAAGAGACCCGCGTCCTTATGGCTTGGGTTGCGGGACAGGGTTCTCGAGTTCGTGCAGGTGCTCTGCTTTCCAGCGCATAGCAGCGTAGATGCGTGTCCGGCCGCTCGGGTGATCGTAGAAGAGGAACTCCTCAATAGGGCCGGGATCGAGCTTGCGGTAATCAGCGAGCTTCAGGTCAACCTCAGCTTCGGCATCCGGCTGGCGAGCCGCATTCAGCCCGAAGATGTCCGCTTCGTATTCCTCGACTCGCGAGTAGGTGTTGTCGATTGGGGTAAGCACGAAGAAGTAGGAAGAAATGAGGAGGGCGAAAAGCGGCAGTGCGGCCAAGTCTCCGGCCGCGTGGGCTCTCCACTTGTCCCCCCAACGCCCCAAGGCCCATTCGGAGCTTTTGCGCAGCAAGGCAAAACCCAGGACAATGACGATGCCGAAGAACATCAAATATTTGTAAGCGTGATGCATGACGTAGTGACCCATTTCATGGCCCATCACCGATTCGATTTCGGCGACCGAGCAGCGCTTCAGCAGGTTATCATTAAGGACAATGCGCTCCGTGTTTAGGAACCCGGTGACGAACGCGCTAATGCGTGTGGACTGCCGCGAAGCGTCCTGAACAAAAACCTCCTTTGCGGAGATGCCGTTGGCGCGCGCCATGCTGAGAATCGGGTCGCGGATGGCGGGGTCTTCCAGTCTCGTGTACTTATTGAACAGCGGGGCGATGAACACAGGTGAGATCAAGGATAAGAAAGTGAGGAAGACGAGGCTCGTAATCGCTCCCCAGATCCACCAAGTGCGCGGCAGGCGCCGCACGATGCCGTAAAGCGCCATCAACAGCAGCCCGCCAAGAACCACACCTAGCCCCAATCCCTTTAATTGATCGCCCAACCAAGGGCCGAAGGTTTGTGTTGCCAGGCCGTACTTGTGCTCGCGGATGAACCCTTCGTTGTCCGCACGCATTTAATAACGTAGATATCTGAACAGAGGCCGGTAGGAGAGTGGATCAGCATCATCGCCGCAGGCGCCTTCGGGAACCAAAAGATTTGGTAGGATGAGTACGCGGAGGCGTATAAAGGGGAACCCCGGTTGTTTGCGCAACCGGGGTTTTTCATTGGTGGCCCCGATCAAAAAAGGACCTCCAAGTACGCGAGAGTCATCCTGCCATGATCGGCGCCGGTTGTCCAGTGCTCCCTCGCAGAGCCGGTGCCGGTGGCTTGTTCCACAGTCTTTCGTCAGCGGGTGTGCCGCTTTCCTCCCTGCCGGGCGGTGTTTTACCTCTGCCCTCACTGTGATCGAGGTCAGCAGTATTGCACCCCGCGCTGTCGTGAAAAGTCCCGCCGCCTCCAGCGCCGCGAGGCCAACCGCCGCTATGAACAAAGTCTCGGCCCGGAAGGGCGTCTCGACCATCGCCAGCGCCAACGCGAATATCGCCAGCGCTTAAAAGCTCGCGTGACAGATCAATCTTCCCTGCAGACTTCTCCCTGTGTGAATCTGAGGGTGCCCCCAGCGCCTGAGCCGGTGGAGGCCACTCCGGCACCCGATCTTGGCCCTTCGCCCGACGGAGAGACCTCCCCCGGCTGGGTCGTCTGTCAGATCTGCGGTCGCTGGGGGCGCTGGGTGAATCCTTTTCCCGAGGTGCAGCATGATTCCCGATGAACAAGTCGCTCGCATCCGCCATCTGTTCCACGCCGAGCATTGGAAGATCGGCACGATTGCGGCCGAACTCCTTCTCCATCCCGATACCGTGCGTCGGGCGCTGGAGACCGGCCGCTTCCGCAGCCAGCCCCGACTGCGCGCGCAGTTGACCGATCCTTACCTCGACTTCCTGCGCCAGACCTTGCAGCAATATCCTCGCCTGCGCACCACCCGCCTCTTGCAGATGATTCAGCCGCGTGGCTACACGGGCAGTGTCAGCCAACTCCGCCGGGTGGTAGCCGACCTGCGACCTCCACGCCGGGAAGCCTTTCTGCGTCTGCGCGTTTTCCCCGGTGAGCAGGCACAGTCGGACTGGGCGTACTTCGGCGAAGTCCGCATGGGCCGCGCCCGCCGGCGTTTGTCCGGCTTCGTCCTCACTCTCTCCTATAGCCGAGCCTTGTGGCTCGAGTTCTTTTTCGACCAGAGCCTGGAGAATTTTCTCCTCGGCCACGTGCATGCCTTTCACGATTGGGGTGGAACGCCCAGGAGCTTGCAAACCGATAATCTCCGCAGCGTGGTCTTGGAACGCCGCGGCGATGCCATTCATTTCCACCCCCGCTTCCTGGAACTCTCCGCCCACTATCACTTCGCCACGCTTCCTTGCCGCCCCGCCCGCGGAAATGAAAAAGGGCGTGTGGAGCGCGCTATCCAGTACGTACGTTCCAGCTTCTTCGCCGCCCGCCCCTTCACCACCCTGGAGGATTTCAATCGCCAGGCGCTCGCTTGGCGCGACCAGATCGCTCATCAACGGCCTTGGCCGGGTGGTGACTCCCGCAGCGTGGCTCAAGTCTTCCAGGAAGAGAAACCGCGCTTGCTGCCTCTTCCCGCCCACCCGTTCTCCTGCGAGCTGGTGCGCACCGTGTACGCCGATAAGACCCTCTGGGTGCGCTTCGACCTCAACGATTATTCCGTGCCACCTCAAGCCTTGGGCCGCGCTCTAACCTTGGTGGCTTCTCCCACGACCGTTCGCCTGCTCGACGGCGCGACCGAAATCGCTTCCCATCGCCGCTCCTACGACCGGCACGAGCAGATCGAAGACCCCGCGCACCGTCAAGCCTTGCTCGAGCGAAAACGCAAGGCTCTGGGCTCGACCGCTTCCGGTCGTCTGGCCGCTCTGGTTCCAGAAAGCCAGACGTTCCTTCAGGCTGCCTTCGAGCGCGGCGAATCCGCCGGCCGGCTCACCGCTCAACTGCTTCGTCTGCTCGATGACTATGGCCTCGCAGAACTCACCGCCGCCCTCCGCGAAGCCCTCGAGCAGCAGACCCCGCGGCTTTCCTCGGTGGCCTTTATCCTGGCCCGCCGCCATCGCCAGCGGCGGCAACGCACCCCGCTCGCCGTCAACCTCTCGCGCCGCCCCGATCTGGAAAATCTGACGGTCTCAGATCCTTCTCTGGAGGCTTACGATGATCTCACCCAAGACCCCGAAGAAGATCCCGACCCCGAGCAGTGATCTGGTCGCACAATTGAAGCAGCTCGGTCTGGTCCTTACCGCCGACTCGCTCGACGACCTGGTGGCCCGCGCCGCCACCGGGCGCTGGAGTCCGCGCCAACTGCTGGAAGAAATCGCTCGCTCCGAAACCGAAGCTGCGGCCCGCCGCAGCCTGGAACGCCGCCTCGCCCTGGCCAAGCTGGACCGCTTCAAACCCCTGGCCGAGTTTGAGTGGAACTGGCCCAAGAAAATCGACCGCCCCTTGATCGAGCGTGCCCTCACCCTCGACTTCCTCAGCCGGGGCCGCAACCTTATCCTGTGCGGCACGGCGGGCTTGGGCAAGACCATGATCGCCAAAAACATCGCGCACGCAGCCATCCTGGCCGGCCACACCGCCCTGTTCCGCACCGTCTCGGACCTGCTGGCCGACCTCGACCGAGATTCGCCCGCCGCGCAGCGTCGCAAGTTCCGTTTCTACGCCCGCCCCACCTTGCTGGTGCTCGACGAGGTGGGTTATCTGGCCTATGACGCCCACGCCGCCGACCTGCTGTTCGAAATCGTCAACCACCGCTATGAACGCAATTCCGTGGTCCTGACCACCAACAAAGGCTTTAAGGAATGGAATACCGTCTTCCCCAATGCCACCTGTATCGCTGCGCTGCTCGACCGCCTCACCCATCATGCGGATGTCACCTTGATCGAAGGCGATTCCTACCGCATGCGGGAAAGCCAGATGGAAGCGGAGGCGGCCAAGAAAAACTCCAAAAGGGACGCCCATGCCCAACGATCTTGAAGGCTACCGCCAAACGCTCCTGGACCTCTATCTCCGCTTACCCGACACGCCCTGCCGTGTCAGCCGCCATGACGTGTGTTTGGTTCGCCAACTCTGGGAGCGGCACATCCCTCTGACGACGGCGGAGACCGCCCTCTTGCTGGCTTCCGTCCGACGCGCCGCCCGCCGCCCTGACGCCATTCCCCTCGGACCGATTCGCTCGCTGCATTATTTTTTACCCGTGATTGAAGAGTTGCTCCACACTCCCCTCCCTCACGGCGACGCTTACCTTGCTTACCTGCGCAGCAAGATCCGCCTGCGACCTGCAGTTTTAGCACGGGTCTGAAAGAGCACCCGAATAATCGGGAGTTGACATTGAAACGATCCGCTCGGCTTAATTTTTGTCTCAACCGCTGGATGCCCACAAGTGAGGAAGGAACGCCGGAAAATCGGGCAGAGAGCTTAGCCCTTGACGTGAGAAGGATGGACTCGTGACCTTCAAGGTAGATTTGTTTTTAATTTGCCTGGAGGAATGCGCGAGCTTTTGCGAGAAGGTCGACCACTTGGCCTGTGTTGGCGTCCGCCAACCGGAGTTGCACGTCCTGATGACGGGTGCCCCAGGGAGCATTAAGGTAGACCCCAAAGTGGTCGCCGTTTCGATAGAAACCCACAACCAGTGGGGCGTACCACTCGCCGGTAGCCGGGGATTGGTTGACCGCGTGATTCACTTCAAGGTCCGAGGGACTAAACTTATCTAAGTGCTCTTGGAGGAAGCGTTGGCTCCCCATCTGCGCTATAAGCCGCTGCTGCAGTTCCTTCAAACCTTCCTCGTCCAGGTAAACTACATCTGCGTGCTCACCATTTTTCAGTTCGACCTTAAGTCCCTTTGCCTTGTTTTTTGAGAGAGGGTCCTCCGCGACGATGCCCGTGAACCTGGCTATGGTGTCTTCGGGAGCGGGCAACGCTCCGAGAGGCTGCTCCTTGATAGAGGCGTTTGGCTTAGAGAGAAGAAATGTTTCGAGCTTCCCGGGTTCATTTTGGATGTGAACTGACCGAGAGAGCTGGGCTGCTTCCGAGGTGCATCCGGTACCCAATTGGAAAAGGGCGGCGGTGGCGACCAGTAGGAAGGCTGCTGTCTTTCTCATGAGGATAGCTCCTGCATACGTTCTAATGGTTGCCAGTTGCGGCAGCCACACAATTATACATCATCAATTTGACTGCAGTGGGCCCGGAAATTTCGACTGCTCTAGATGAGGCTCTGAGCACGTGGCTCCCATCAGGCTGACGGCTTTGGCTCCCTTTTATCCCAATGCTGACACTGGAGCCGACCGCGCAGCCTCAACCGGGTGCTGAGGTACACCACCATCGCGCCCTACCGGCTTCTGTTCAATTTTCTACGTTTTTAAATGCGCGCCGACACCTTCGTAAACAGTGAGAGGGAAGGTAAGCAGCGAGGTGAGCACCAGGAACTGGACCCAGTATAGGAAAGTTTGGATCGGTTTGAAACGCGTGATTCTCTCTGCCAAGTCGCGCATGCGCGCCGACAAGCCTGTCACCAGCAATAACAAGAAGACAATTGAGGAAGCCAGGAAATCCCACAGGATGAGCCAGTACCCGCCCTCGAAGTAGGCGTCTGACTTGGCCTTCTTATCCGGCGGCACTTTCGCCAGGTAGGCATTGGTCGCGGCCGCGGGATCAAAGTGCTCGCTAGTTGACGTCGTGGCAACCGCGCCCGTTGGTGTCTGCGGCGCTGCCGTTGCCGCCGTTTGTCCTCGGACAGAACTCGCTGACGTCAACATTGCGAGTACCGCCGCGAAAACCGCTATCAACATGATTCTCCGCTGCATCTGTTCCTCCCGATCAAATGGGGTTGTGGCGCACGCGAAGTCGGACGTTGCGTAACGCGGCGAAATCATAGCATTGCCGTTTGCAGGTGGCAATGCCCGCGGCTCCACTTCCCAGGGCTACCAAACCGTCTTGAGAAGAGGGCTTTGGCGGATTCGCTGGTCGTGGGTTATCAATGTCATTCCCTCAGCCCGCGCAGTGGCAGCGATGAGGCGATCGGCGGGATCGTGCGGAAAATCCTCAGGAAACTGCCAGGCCAGCGCCGCAATTTCCGGTGTAATGGGCCTGATTTCCGCGCCGGACTCCTCGATAAGCGTCCGTACGGATGTCTCGACAGTACCTCGTCCCTTCACAAGTCCTTGCGAAAATAGCCTCGCGAGTTCCCAGAGACTGATGGCAGCCAAAGCAATTCCTTGGTTTCTCCTCGCCCGGCGGATGGCTGAAGCCGCCGCTGGCGAGAGGTTCTGAGGTTCCAGCAGCAGCCAGGCCAGCACGTGCGTGTCAAGAAGGATCACCGGTTCGCCTCCCATTCTTCAGGCGCCACGGCGGGCGATTCAATGTCCCCCACGATTTCCATCACGCCTTTAAGACAGCCAAAGATGTCGTCGCCGCGCGTGTCAACTGGAACCAGCTTGGCCACCGGCCGTCCCCGCTTCGTGATTGTCACGGGCTCCCGGGTAGCGCGAACCTGGTCCATAACTTTCAAGCATCTTGCCTTGAACTCCCCCGCCCCCATCGTCTTCATGGCCACCTCCTGTCGCCCATGGTCACATTATAATGACCACTACACGCAAAATCAAATGAGTTGGGCAGGGTCCATTCGCTGACCTTGTTCCTTTTCCACCGCAGGCTTGCTTGAAACCCCGTCATCGTAGCAATCGCCCGCGTCCCTGTCATGCTGAGCCCGTTCGCTGCCATCCTGAGTTTTCATGTCAACAGACGAGCATGGTATAAGTCGTTTGCTTTCAAAAATATTCCCGGATTAAAACCGTAAGTAGCTTTGTTTTCTATAACATTCAGGCTTCAACCCCAAGTTTTCCATAGCCGCCCTTTGTTTTCATAGACATCCCAGCTTCGTTCGTTCAATTTTGAAGAATTCTTTTCTGCTTGCCATGAAAGGATAGACCTGTTGTCCGTGGCACGACGAGCCCATTTGCGGGCTTTCCGTCGTGCAGACACAGGTTCGGGAGTGGGTTGGTGCGGCAGAGGGGGACTGCAGCATGGTGTTCCGAGGAGAGTGTGACCTCCTGCGCAACCTCAAGATAATATTGTAGCCTATCTTGTCTCGCTTGTCAAGAGACAGGAAGTCTGTTTGTATGAAGTCTGTTCCGGTCCGCCCGTGGCGGGGCTCCCAGCCGCTGACGAGAGAGCAGTAGCGCGGCTCTGGGGCGCAAGCTCGGCGGTTCGTGGCTGCAAAGCCCCCAGACCTCTGGATCTGGAATGCGGCAGCTTGCTGCCGCTTTTGCTCAGGCCAGATTGCTGGGCGTGTACTGGCGCGCCGTATTTGGGCCCATGAGGCTGCGAGCAAGCTCGCAGGATCAAAGCGGCAGCAAGCCGCCGCACTCCAGAGCCCGCTACGCGGCTCTGATCAACAGCCGTCGGGCTGGTGGTGATAGACATCCCAGCGCTTGTAATTTGTCAGTGCCTCCGCGACGGCGCGGCCATAATGGCTGCGGTTGACGGCCACGTGATGCTCGTAGCCGTGGTTGCAGATGTGTTTCAGCAACTTTTGCATTTGCGGGACTCTGACCACACCGTAGCCGCCGAAACTCTTGGGTCGGTCGCTGGTGATTTCGCCCTCGCCGACGTAGGCGCGTAGCTTGCCGTTCAGGTCGTCTGTGGAAACGCGGCAATAGGTGAGCGGGCCGCTCTTCAGTTTGCCGACTACGGTTCCAAAGGTGTTTTCCTTGCCCACCGAGCCCGCGATGATCTCCTGGAAATCCATCTTGAAATCTTCGAAAAAGTGCTTGGGGAGATTTGAGCAGTGGAAGATCACGGCCTTATCGGGGTCCTCGCCGTAGTTGTTGTTCCAGTCTACGATGGCGCTGGGCTCGCCCGCGGCAAGCTGCAGGATGTACATCGAAACCATTCCGACCATGTCCGTCTCGCAAGCGCTGGGCATGAGGTTGTTGGACATCATGCTCATCAGCGTGCAGGGTACGACGCCGAAGAACTCCTCCATGCCCGTCCAGCACTGAACGGAGGAGCCTACGAGTTCGTTAGCCTTGAGCCATTCGTCCACCACCAAGCCGAACTTTGCCATTTTCAATAGGGAGGCGGAGGGAACACCCTGCGTGGGGACATAGCCTTGAATGGAGGCCATTTTCGCCTGCACATCCGGGTCGTCGTCCTTCAGACGCTGAGCGCGCCCCAGGACATCGGAGAGGTCCAGCGTTTCGACGCTGATTCCATGGTTCTCCATCAGTTTCTCGCTGAACCGCACGGTGTTGAAGGCCGCAGGTCGTGCGCCGATCACGCCCACCCGGACGTACTTGAGCCCCTTCACAATCCGGCAGGTGGCGGCAAATGCCTTCAAGTCGTCCGCAAAGACCGGAGAGGAAGGGGCTTCCGTATGCAGCGAGGTGAGCGTATAGCGGATTCCGTACTGCCAGAGGTTGTTGCAGGCCGACATCTTTCCGCAGAAGCTGTCCCGGCGCGTGCTCACCAGCATCTTGCCCGGCTCATCCGGAAAAGCATGGATCAGGACGGGCACTTCCAACCCCGACATGCGGATGGAGTTGGCCACGCCGCGCTCGTCACCGAAGTTGGGAAGGCTGACGAGAATGCCGTCAATCTCTTCGCCATGCTGTTTGAACAGGGCCGCGCATTTGCGCGCGTCCTGAAGGGTTTCAACCGCGCCGTGTTTAGTTTCTTGCGGAGTCAGGCAGATGCTCTTGTAGCCTTGCTGCTCGAGCGTGCGCAAGACTTCCTCCCGCCCGTCGCGGGCCAGAATAGCGGGAAAGAAACCACGATTGCCGATAATGACGCCTAAAGTTGTTGCCATGGGAAAATCCTCCTTGAGGTGGCCTGTAAAGTCTTCCAACGAGGTCAGGCCAGCGGGGCATTTTAGCACGAGACGGGGGAGGAGTGACAAGCGATGAATGACCCGCCGCGGCGGGACGAGCCAACCGAATTGATTGGTCGTTTCATTAAGTCATAAATGCATGGTTATTGCTTTTTCAGTTGGAACCCCGGCGCGCCGAATTGCCAGAGCAGAAAACTCCACTCATCGGCCTGCTCCTGCTGGCGCTGTGTCTTTGTGGAGCCGAAGCCGTGGCCGGCTTCGTAGTCGACGCGCAGCAAAATCGGCTTGCCGCTCGCCGTGGCCGCTTGCAGGCGAGCGGCCAGCTTCCCAGGTTCCCACGAGATTACGCGGGGATCGTTGAAGCCGGTGGTAAGCATAACGGCGGGGTACGCCGTGCCATCCTTCACATGGTGATAGGCGCTCATGGCATAGAGGCCTTTGAAGCCATCTTCTGTCTTGACGGTGCCAAATTCAGGAATGTTCGGGGGCCCATTGGGCGTGAACTCAGCCCGCACCACGTCGGACATCGGCACCGCGTCGATTACCGCCGCGAATAGGCCCGGGCTTTCAGTGATGGAGCGGCCAATGGTGATGCCGCCCGCGCTCCCGCCCAGGCCGCCAAGATGCGCCGAATCGGTATACTTGTGCTCAATCAAGTATTGCCCGCAGGCGACGAAGTCTTTCCAGGTATTTTGCTTGGTCAGTCCTTTCCCTGCCAAGTGCCAATCCTCACCGTATTCTCCGCCGCCGCGAACGTGGGCGACAGCAAAAACCCCACCGAGGTCGTACCACGCGAGTAGCTTGGGATCGAATCCGGGATCCTCGGTGATGCCGTAGGCGCCATATCCCCGAAGCTGCGTGGGATTTGAGCCATTCAGCTTTAGACCTCTCTTGTAAACGATGGAGAGCGGAACCATGGTCCCGTCGTAGCTCTTTGCTTTTACCTCGACGGATTCGAGGTCCTTGGGATCGTCGTAAGGGCCGATGGGCTGCAGCTGAGTATCCGTGACTTGCTTGGAATGGGGATCATATGCGTAGATCTTGTTGGCCTTCGTCCACGAAGTCATTTCGAGAAGTGTCCCAAGCACCCGCTGGTCGGTAGCGGCCAAGCTCACGCTGCCGTCGAACGGCAGGGCGACAGGTTCGGGCTTTGATCCGTACGGCACACGCAGCAGACGCCCGATGCCGCCGTCCAGTTCCTGTACATAAAGGGCGTCTCGAGCTGCCGCGATATTCCGGATGACCGCCTCGCTCGCCGGCACGATCACCTCCGCCCTGGCCATATCCGGGTTCGACAGCCTGGTGTGGAGCACCTTGAATCGCGACGCGCCCTTGTGCGAGAGCAGATAGAGGTCTTCGCCATGAAGGTCGGCGTTCGTCACGTCGTCATCAACGTCGCAGATCTTTTTCCAGGGAATGCCGGGCTTGTCAAGCGAAGCGAGCGGCGCTGAATACATCGTGATTTCGTTCTGGACGCCGTGCGCCACTACCGCGAACGCATAGGATGAACCCGGCACTGTAGCCGCAAACGGGATGTCCTCCGCCCGCACCTTGATCGCGGGCGAAATTTCAAAGCCGAAAACCGCGGGGTCCCTGTCCGGGTCTGCACCCAGCACATGCAGGTAGGAGCGGCTCTTGAGATAGCGGTCCGTGGGGGCCGCGTTCGGCCCCGACTTTTGCAGTCGGTTGTAAAGGAATGAGCGGCCGTCCGGCAGCCAGTAGGGGCTCCCGAATTGCGCTCGGTCAATCACGTCGCCCGTTTCTTTTCCCGTGTTTGTATCCAGCACATGAAGGACAGCATCCTCAGAGCCGGCGGGCGAGACACCGAAGGCCACGTAGCGGCCGTCAAAGGACGGAGCGTAGTAGTTGATAGAGTAGTGAGGGCCGCCGGATTTGGCGAATGTTGCGGGATCCACCAGCAACTTCTCTTCTCCAGCGAGCCCGTTGCGCATATAGATCTTCGGAACGTCTTCTGTGGCCAGGCGTTCTTGGTAAAAGTAGCGGCCATTCGGCAATCGCCGGACGTCAAAAACCCGCGCCCGCGCTGCTTCATCAAGCTCTTTAATTCTGCTCAGAAGGGCATCTCGCCCGGCAATGTGCGCCAGGACGGCGTGGGTGTAATCGTTTTGCGCCTTGAACCAACCGGCGACCTCGGGGTCCTTCAGATTCTCCATGTAACGGTAGGGATCAACGACTTTGGTGCCGAAATATTCCTCCGTCACCGGGCGGACCGGCGCCACCAGCGGAGTCTTGGGCGCGGCCTCGTCGGCGCCCTGTCCAGACGCGACTCGGAGGCTGGGGAAGACAAGGGCCAACGACGCGAGGCTCGCGAGGATGAGGAGCCTGCGAAAGGGGGAGCTTGCATTGACTCTGCACATGTTCAATTCACCTCGAACTTGGGGATGATCGCCAGACGCGGCGCCCACCTGCGCCGCTCGTAACGGGAAGCACGCCTCCCTTGCTACTGATTCTTACCCGCATGCTACGGAAAGTCAAGCCAACGCAACACGCCCTGTGGAGCGCGAGCGTCTAATACGAAGGTGCATTCAAAGGGATTTAATCTCCAAAAGATTCAAGACGCTCGTCTCGCCACGACGAGTCGGCAATCCTAAGGGCGACACTCGTCGCCGTAGTTCAGGTTGGCTACCGCATCCGGTCCAGCACCGGGAAGACAATCAAGCTCAGGGCCACATTGACCAGAACCGCGCTAGCTAGGTCCAGCGCCATGAAAGCAGGTGGCGATTCGAGCAAGGCGTGCTGAAGCCCTGCCATGCAGAGGTTGTGGAGTAGGATGAGAGAAGCGGTCACCACGGATCGGGCGAAAAGCGATTCAACGTTGAAGCGGATAGCGGCGAGTGCAGCCAGATAGCCGACCAGTGCTTTCGCCATTCCGAACATGCCTACGTAACCATGCGAGAGCGCGTCCTGCATCAGGCCTAAACCGGTGCCCAATGCGATGCCGAAAATCTTATTCTGGCGAACCAAGGTGAAATACACGGTCACCAGCAACGGAAAGTCCATGAGTCCTGCCAGAGGGATCTTGAGGGGTAGGAAGGTCTGGAGCAAAAGCGCCACCAGGATGGTCACCCAGAGGGTAGCTGGATGGACTCGAAAAGCCTCGACTTCTCGCTGGGGAGCAACTGGCATCGTGCTCTTAGACTATCAGAAGGACGCTGAGCGTGTGAATCACTCTTTCTTCTTCGCCGGCCAACTTGTGGTGGTTTGAATTAAGAATGAGGGTTAACGTTTAAGGCTTGTTGCTGTATCGAATTGGGCTTCAAAACCACCAGCACGGTTTCGAGACGGTTCAGGTCTGCGGCTGGCTTAACCTCAACGTTCTTATAAATGTTGCCCGCGCTGGTCCTAACGACCGTTCCAACACGAAGGCCCTTGGGGTAAATCTGGTCGAGGCCCGAGGTTAGAATGGCCTCGCCGGAGGAGACGGGCTCTTCATTCATAATGTAGCGAATAAGGCAGAGGTTCTGGCCATCGCCCTTAAGGACGCCCTGGACGCGGGTCTTTTCCAGCATTACGCCCACTCCGCTGGAGGGATCGGTGAGCAGGAGGACCTGGGAAGAGTGGGAGAAGACGGCGATAGTCTTGCCCACTATGCCTTGAGGAGTAATCACCGCGAGGTCCGAGGTAAGACCCTCATCCGCTCCCTTGCCGATGAAAATGGCGTTGGAGTTCTCACCCGGGCTGGAGGCAATGACTTCGGCCGCAACGGTCTGAAACGGGAGCTGGTTCTTGAACTCCAGCAGTGTGCGCAGCCGCAAAGATTCCGCCCCCTGTTCGGAAAGCTGCTGGATCTGGGATTGCGCCGATACAAGCTCCGTATGGAGTTCCTGATTCTCTTGTTGAGCGCGCAGAAGGCTGCGATAAGTTCGCCAGGCCCCAAGGGAGATATCCATTATCCCGCGCAGCGAACGTTGGAACGGGTCGATCACGGCCACCGCCCAGACCCGAATAAGGCGCACGTCACGGTTGCGGGTGATTTGTAACGAGAGGAGCAAAAGTTGCGCAAGCAGGACCGCCGCCAGGATAAAAACCGGGCGGTGGCGCGCGATGAAGGCCTGCATATCGGGGCCTTCCCGCGTGACGGGCTGTGTTGACGCCGTTAGTTCCGGAGAGTTTGGATCAAACATGAAATAAGCGTCCGCCGGAAGTGCTCAGTCGTCCGTCGTCACTAGAAAGCAGGCCGCTCTGCCTCTCTTGCGCCTTCGCCTCCTTTCGGTTAAGCACGTTCGATGCCAAACTGGCCCGGGGAGTCAATCCAGCGGCCCCCCAGGACGATTCACCCGCGGTGTCCAGGGTCATTCTATCGCAACTCGGCGCAAAAGGTTAAAATCCGTCAGCATTCTGCCAGTTCCCAGCACCACCGACGCCAGGGGGTCTTCGGCAATAGAAACAGGCAAACCAGTTTCCTCGCGAATCCTCTTATCAAAGTTCTTCAGTAGCGCCCCGCCGCCGGTCAACACAATGCCACGGTCGGAAATGTCCGCAGAGAGTTCAGGGGGTGTGCGCTCCAGGGCCACACGGATGGCGTTCAGGATAGTCGCCACGCATTCGGAAAGCGAGTCACGGATCTCGGAGTCGTCTACGGTGATAGTCTTAGGAATTCCCTCCAGCAAATGGCGCCCCTTGATTTCCATGCTTAGGGGGTTCTCGAGCGGATAAGCCGAGCCGACCTCGATTTTGATTTGTTCGGCCGTGCGTTCGCCAATCAGCAAGTTGTACTTGCGCTTGAGGTAAGCTGTAACAGCCTCGTCCATCTCATTTCCTGCCACCCGCACGGAGCGGGCGTAGACGATGCCAGAGAGGGATATCACGGCGATGTCGGTCGTACCGCCGCCGATATCCACAATCATGCTGCCTGAGGGCTCTGTAATGGGCAGCCCGGCGCCAATGGCCGCCATCATCGCCTGCTCCACCAGGAACACTTCGCTGGCCCTGGCGCGCATGGCGGAGTCCTGCACGGCGCGCTTTTCCACCTGAGTGATTTCCGAAGGCACTCCGATGACGATGCGGGGGTGTACGAACATCTTGCGGTTGTGCGCTTTCTGGATGAAGTAGTTGAGCATCTTCTCGGTGACTTTGAAGTCCGCGATGACGCCGTCTTTCAAAGGGCGAATGGCGACGATGTTTCCCGGCGTGCGCCCAAGCATATCCTTAGCTTCGCGTCCCACCGCCTCGATTTCTCCATTGACTTTGTTGATGGCGACGATAGACGGTTCGTTAACCACAATGCCTTTGCCCCGCGCGAAGACAAGGGTGTTCGCGGTTCCAAGGTCAATCGCGAGGTCGGATGAGAAAACACTGAACAAAGAACGCACATTCATTGCGTCGTCTACTCCTGCCTCGATGGAGTCTGAAATCGCCCGGAGGGGTTTATCATTCCATCATAATGGTCTTTGGGATCGCATTCGTGTCCCTCTTACGGTATCGCGCCGTAATCGTGATTTCGTTTGACCCGGACTTGGGCAGCGGCGACCTGAAATGCCATCGAGTTCCCTCCCGCGCAATGGAGAAAATCCGCCCATTTGAAGCGCACAGAACCGTCAAAGCTCGCGAAGTGTGCTTCGCGCTTTGAACTGCGCGCTTCGTCGTCCGCGCTCTGCCCGAGTCTCCCCGAGATTGATTCCAGCCCGCCTCGTTACCTCTTTCTCAAAGTACTCGGGAGATATAAAACAGAGAGGAAGGCGCGGAAGTACCGAGCCGGGACTGCGCAAAAAGCTGTGGTGCGACAAGAAATAGTCGTCCCCTCGACTTCGAGCGACCGCTCTGATTGGTCCACCGGCGGCCGAGGTGGTACGCCCATGGTGGTTTCGCACTCGCCTACTTATTCTTGACCAATCCAGCAATAGGGTCAAGAGGATTCAAGGGGCTGGAAATCTCGAATGTTCTGTTCTTTCCGGTCAGACACTAACGAAAGGCGAGAAGCAAATACTTTGCCAAAGAGGGGACCTTATAACCACTTGTGGATTGAAGAGTTAAGAGGCATCGCAGCACGATATGTTGAAGCCGTTTACGGCGAAATTACAGCGGTAAAGAAAAAACTACACGCCCGCGGCGATTTGAGCTGGGCTGAGGAAAGCCGAGCAAGCCGGTGGCCACGTTCCCCGTTGTTGGCATTCGGGGTAGCTTCCACGCTCCATCTGGTCTCGTCCCAGTGCTCGATGAGCGCCAGGTCTCGGGCGTTAGTTTGTACGGCCCTTGACGATCCCCAGGAAGCTTGCCGGCCCCGCGGTAGTGACTCAATTTGAAAATGCGGTTATGGCTGTGCTCCGATGACAATTTCAAATTCACCCGGGGGGATTTTGGGATCAAGCTCTCCGTGCGGGTCCAGTCCCCATTGGTGTAGTGCTTCCAAAATCTTCGTTAAGGAAGGAACGACATTGTCCTCCTTGGAGTGTACCCTTATAATCACTCCGCGCGGAAGCCCGTTTAAAACTAATTGATTGAATCCTGATCCAGTAAAGTTCCAACCGGCACGCCGAAACACGTCTACGAAGTCCATAGCTAGCGTAATACTTTCAGGATCTCCCATTATGGCGCTGATCGGGCTTTCTCCATTTTTCCCAAATTGTTTGGGTACCTCTCCTTTCAGAAACTCCTTTTGCTCCTCCGAAAGCCGACGCCCTTCTTGCTTCTTTCGGATTTCATCCACCCCCTGCTTAATGTTTTTGGTTTCTGATAAGAGCTCGTCCAGCTTCGCCATGACAAGACTTACGTCTAGTTGGTTAGAAAGGATTTTGTTTAGAACTCCGGGAATGCCATCAATTATTTTTTGTTGGGCGGGCGTGAGGCTGGAGCATTTGACATCTACATTGCCAGCGAGGGCCACGATATTACTGCATGCACTATCTTTGGATTTTTGAGTGACGGTTGACGGTGTTTGGCTAGGACCATAGGTGGCCGTGGCGAGAAGCGCCAGGATAACTTCAAGGGCTTTTGGAAGTAGTTCTCTTGGCATTTCCCTTCACCTCTTCCGACGAGCAGTTCACATTAGCGTCCTTGCCCGCGATGACATTTGAGCAGTTGCTGTCTTCGGCCTTTTGCTGAACTGTCGGTGGGACTGACTGAGCGGGCGCGTTTTGGCGCAACTTGGCTTGAGATTCTCTGTCTGCGATCCATCCCAAGAATCCCAAGATGATGGCTCCAACCAGGGCGCAGGCAGCCACAAATTTCCACGTCGATTGGATGGGAATGTGTTGGCGAATGCGTGCTAGGAAATCAAGAATCCACATCTTAGCACCTGAAAATAAACGCTTCATTTTTCGGCCTCCACATGAAACAATAATGCGGGGCCGTAAATTAGGTGCAAAGGGTGCGCTCACACCTTTTGCACCGAACAGCCTTTGACTCTCAATATCTATCCGCTCATATACTACGCCAGTAGTGTCTCAATTGTCCAGACGTGATGGTGGTGTGCTAATTGTGTGTTGGGTAGTGCCCTAAATGTGTGTTGATGGGTCAAAACCATCCCCTGACTCCCCAGTGCCCTGCCCCTGCCAGTTAACCCCTGCCGCCCGACGCCTGACGCCCGCACTTTGCTCTTGACACGCCCACCGACTTGTGGTAGCCTATTAGAGTTGTCGCAAGAGAGCGCCGGCAAGCGGCGGCGGCAAGGGAACGGAATGGACCTGGCAAGGGGGAAAAAGGCAGGGAAACGCAAAAAAGATACTAAATAGTGGGAACGAACCTACCGATCTAGTGCAAACACAGGACTTAGCATTTTTGAAAGGGTGAAAACGAACTGGTTTTTGAGTGCAAACGAACGCAAATCAACCCCAAAAAGGGGCCAAAAAGCGGCCTTTTGTGGGGTATCGAACCGGAATCTGCGAATCGAAAGGCGGCAGCGGGCGGGCGAGTACAAGGGGGGCTACACGAGCTTCGGATTGGACGTCTCCAGGCATGAGGAATCCGCCGGGCGCAGAGCCGCGCTCTGGGGCAGGCGAGCGGAGCCGCCTATTGTAAAGAAGGGCTAAACGCGCTGCGCTGGCCACTGCCTTACTGGTTGCCGGAGTCGCGTACTCTCCTCTATAATGAAGGGTCTTGGCTAAGGTCGAGGAGCTTTCATGTATAGATTCTTCAAAAGAAATCGAGAAGCGGTGAAGAAGTACCTGCTGATTTTCTTTCTCAGCATCGTGTCCATTGGCATGGTGATTACGCTGGCGCCGATCAACACGGGCGATACGAGTCGCGCGGAGTCCAACGTTTTGGCGTCCATAGGTGGGTCTAACATCACCACGACGGACTTGCAGCGGACTGTCCAAATGCGGTTTCGGAATTCCCCGCAGATGAACGAATCGAAGATGATTCCAATGGTCGCTGGCAGCCTGCTGGATGAGATGGTCCTCCAGCGGGCCCTTATGAGTCAGGCCAAGAAAATGGGAATCGAAGTCTCTGACGCTGAGCTTGGCCAGACCCTGCAATCCATTCCCTGGCTTACGCAGAACGGGTCTTTCATTGGGATGGACCGCTACCAGGACGTGATTTACCAGCAGACGGGGATGTCAGTGCCGGAGTTTGAAGCAGGACTCCGGGACAAACTCTTACAGGACAAGATTCGGGGCGTGGTGACGGATGGAGTCGAGGTGCCGCCCCAGGAGGTGCTGGAGGAGTTCCAGCATCGCAATGCCAGGGCCAAGATTGAATATGTTCTGTTTGATCCCAGCCAGTTCATCAAAGCCGTTCCGGTCTCGTCAGAAGCTCTGGAAGCCTTCTTCAAGAGGGATCCCGACCGCTATAAGCTTCCGGAGCAACGGAAAGTCCGCTACGTGTTGATTGACCCGGATCACGTCAGGGGGCAGGTTAAGGTGACGGACGAGGAAGCCCGCCAGTACTACACCCAACACCTTTCCGATTACAGGATTTCAGACCGGGTGAAAGTGGCGCATATTCTCTTCAAGACCGCGGGTAAGGCTCCCGCCGAGGCTGCGACCATTGAAAAAAAGGCCCGCGACGTCCTCAACCAGATTAAAGGGGGCGCGAATTTTCCGGACTTGGCCAAGAAGTACTCGGAAGACACTTCGGCCTCCAACGGAGGAGAGCTTGGTTGGGTGGTGCGGGGACAGACTGTGAAGGAATTTGAGGATACTGCCTTCTCGATGAAGCCGGGGCAGGTCAGCGACCTCATCAAGACAGTTTACGGAATCCATATCCTAAAGCTGGAGGACAAGCAGATGGCCCACCTCCAATCCTTTGGCGAGGTGAAGGATTCCATCCTTGTGGAACTCGAAAAGCAGAGAGTGGCCGATGCCCAGGATAAGCTGGCTGACGATCTGTTGCTTGGACTTCGGCTCAAGCCGGACGCATTTGAGGATGTGGTGCGCAAAGCGGGCCTGGAGCCCCAGATGTCTCCCCTGTTCCGGTATGGCCAGGCAGTTGCCGACCTGGGAAGTGGAGACACGTTTGAAAACCTGGCCTTCCAGCTTCACAAAGGCGAGGTTGGCACTCCCATCAGCGTTCCGAAGGGCCAGGCCATTATTCAATTGGCAGACATCGTCCCGGAGCATGTTCCGACTCTCGAGGAGGTCCGCACGCGCGCCGAAGAAGATTACCGCACCGAGCAGTCGAAGGTGCTGGCAGGGGACAAAGCCAAGCAATTTGCGGCTCAGGTCAAAACGGGTGACTTCGCCAAGATCGCGAAGGCTGATGGCCTGACTGCGAAAGAGAGCAAGGATTTCACGCAGCAAGATTTCATCGAGGGTGTGGGTTCAGGTTCGCAGCTTTCGGCGGCCTTCACGTTGCAGGTAGGCCAGACCAGCGATGTTATCCCCCTGAGGGAGAACAGCGTGGTGTTCCGCGTTGTCTCGCACACGCCGGCGAATGACGCGGACTTCGCCTCGCAGCGGGATCGAATCACAGAAGAACTGCTGGACCGCAAGCGGAGCTTGGCCTATGAACTGTACCGCCGGAATCTGATGCTCCAGCTCATGCAATCCGGGGAACTGAAGATGAACGCTGGAGCGCTTAAGCAGTTCATCGCGCTTTATCAAAATAAGTAGACAATCAAAAGTCGAAGGTCGAAAGTCAAAGGTTGCAGACGAGAATTACTCAAGGGCTGTCAACCTCTGCCGGGATTCAGCGAAGGGCTCACCGGTTGCGGGCGCGAGCTTGTCCCTCAACTCACCCAGGACGAGTGCGCCTATGAAGAACTTCCCTAGCAGGTCGAGTGCCTCCATGCCGACGAACGCCGAGGGGAATTCGAGTTCAGTGCATTCCCCTTCCCTCTCCTGAAACTCCAAATTGTTCAGCTTGGTTCGTCGCTTGCGGCCGTAGGCCGCGCTGCGAAACAACCGATTAAGCTGATGCTTATGCCCCACAACGCAAACGTTGTGCCTGGGGCGGCCAGCTACCAGCCCACCGGCTTCCCCTTGTTCTGCTCGTTGAGCCATTTCTCGAGCGGAGCAAAGTAATCGCGAATGGCCGTAGCGTCCATTTGCCGCTGGCCGGTGATGGCCTCGAGGGCATCCGGCCACGGGCGGCTCAATCCCATCTCGAGCATGGCGTTCAGGCGCTTGCCGGCTTCCTTATTTCCGTAAATGGAGCAACGGTGCAACGGCCCTTTGCACCCCGCCGCCTGGGCAAGCGCGCGATGAAATTGGAATTGCAGAATGTCGGCGAGAAAGTAGCGCATGTAGGGAACGTTAGCGGCCACGTGATACTTGGCGCCGGGGTCGAAATCCTCCTCGCTCCGGTCTACAGGAGGAGCCACGCCCTGGTATTTCAGCTTCAGTCCCCACCATGTCTGGTTGTACTTCTCCGGTGGTATTTGGCCGGAGAACACCTTCCAACGCCACTGGTCAATCAGCAGGCCAAAGGGCAGGAAGGCGATTTTCTCCAGAGCTTTGTTCAACAGGAAGCCGATGTCTTTCGAGGAGTCCGGCGCCTTGTCGAGCAGGCCGATTTGGACCAGGTATTCCGGAGTTACGGAAAGCGCAATGGTGTCGCCCACAGCCTCGTGGAAGCCGTCGTTGGCGCTGTCGCGGAAGAGGTAGGGCTGGAGGTTATAAGCGCGCTGGTAAAAGTTGTGACCAAGCTCGTGGTGGATGGTCGCGAAGTATTCGCCCGTGATGTCAATGCACATCTTGACGCGCAAATCGTTGACGAAATCAACGTCCCAGGCGCTGGCGTGGCAGACCACATCGCGGTCCTGGGGCTTGACGAAAAGCGAACGCTGCCAGAAACTTTCAGGCAAGGGCGCAAAACCCAAGGAAGTGAAAAAGCGTTCGCCATAGCGGACCATCTGCCGGGCGTCCGTGTTCCGGCTTTTCAGGATGGAGGTGAGATCGTAGCCCGCGTCGGCATCTTGCGGAGCCACCAGCGGGTAGATGTTCCCCCACTCCTGGGCCCACAAGTTTCCCAGCAGGTGGGCTGGAATGGGACCGTTGGCCGGAACCACCGGGTCGCCATATTTCTCACGCAGCTTGTTCCTGACATAAGCATGCAGGGCCAGGTAGAGGGGGCGGACCTGCTCCCAAAGCCGGTCAAGTTCTTGCGCGAACTCGTCCGGCGGCATGTCGTATTTCGAGCGCCACATGGCGCCATCATCTTTGAAGCCGAGTTCTCGCGCCCCCTTGTTGGCAAGCTCGACGTAGCGGACGAAGTCCTTCCGCATGGGACGGGAAATGGCATGCCAGCCAACCCAGGCATCGCGCAACTCCTTTGGGTCGCGGCTGTTGGCCATCACGCGGGTAATATCCTCGATGTCCAGGCACTTGTCTTTGCCGGGCGGGCACCACTTGCCCTTGCCATAGGTCCCCTCCAAGGAGGAGACAATCTGCGTCAGCTCAGCGCTTTCTTTGGGGTCCGACGGCGTCGCCAGCGTCAGCGAGAGCTTGAGCAGTTTCATCTTGCGCGCCAGATCCTCGGGCAGTTTCAAGTGGTCGAAGCGCGTCGCTTGCTTGGCCAGTTCCACCCCGGCGTTGATGGCGCGCTCGTCGGCCTTAGCCGCGAGAATCTCCGTATCCTCAGTGATGTAAGTATCTTTTACCCAGTCCGCGCGGCTGGCCTCCACGTTGACCTCGAGCAGCTTTGCCTCCGCGTCCTCGATGAATTTCTTTGCTTCTTCGGTTTGCTTTTGCGACATCACTTTCTTTTCCGCTCCTGACGAAGATAAAGCCAGAACTAGAATTGTGCCCAGGCTGAATAGAATAGCGCGGAATCCTCGTGACCAAGATCCCATGAGAGCCTCCCAGTTTGGAATTCCCATGAAGATTAAGCAATGCTTCCACCGCATGAAGAGCCGGGTCCCGCAGTACAACCGTAGCAATGGTTGCGAGTGGCGATGCGTCGTTCGTCAAGGAGCACCGCATCAAAGTCCCGCACGTGCTGGAGCGAGCCGAAACCTAACGGTAGACCGAGCATCTGGTTGAAGTCGCAGTCGTAAAGGGTGCCATCCCAGCCGACCGAGATGATGTACCGACACATCACTCCGGCTGCGGCGACGGGATTAAAAGCGTTAACCAACCTTTGCATATAGCCATCATAGTTTCCGCTTGCCCAGAGAAACTCCAGAAAGCGGCCGATGGGCATATTGGTCATGGTGTAGAGGTTATTGAACACGACACCGTGACGCCACTCGAGTTCGCGCCGGAACTGCGCCTCGAGGGGCTGCTGCTTGGGGGGTAGAAATGCTCCCACGGGATTATGGACCAGGTTCAGAACCAAGCCGGATTCTGGCTGACCGTAACCCCATTCGTTCAGCTTACGAAGCGCGGAAATGGATTTCGCGAACACACCGTCGCCACGCTGGGCGTCCGTCTGGGCTTCTCGATAATAGGGGAGCGAAGCGATCACCTCCACCCTGTTTTGCGCCAGGAACCTGGCCAAGTCAGCTTGCCCAGGCAGGAGAAGCACACTCAAGTTGCAGCGGTCCATCACATGGCGACTCAGCGCCACAGCCTGCTCCACAAGCCAACGGAAGTTGGGGTTCAACTCCGGGGCCCCGCCGGTGATGTCCACATTGGGAATTTCCGTCTTCGCCAAGGCGCGAATGCAAAGCTCAGCGGTCTCTCGCCCCATGACCTCTTTGCGGTCAGGCCCCGCGTCCACATGGCAGTGATGACAGGTCTGGTTACACAGTTTCCCGACGTTGATCTGAAAGACGGTTATACCGATAGCGCGAAGCGGATCGAGACCCGCTGTGCGCATCTTTTCCTCAAAAGGGGGGATGCCATTCGCCTGGCCGAGGATGCGCAACTGCTCAGAAGTCTTAGCTAACGGGCTGGCGCGTGATTGTAAACTGAGTCCCATATTTGGCCTCACGGATGCCCATGACGAGTGGAAACTTCACATCGAAAGCTTCTCCACCACGTTGCGCATCTGAACCCCATGCACCAGTGAGGCACCGCCCCGAAGGGCGCAGGCCACGTGTACTGCCTCAGTCATTTCCTCGATGTTGGAGCCCTTTTCCAAGCACGCTTGCGAGTAAGCGTCAATACAATAAGGACATTGCACGGCATGCGCCACTCCCAGGGCGATGAGTGCTTTTTCTCGTTCGGTCAGGGCACCATCCGCGAAAACAGCAGCGTAATAGGTCTGGAACTTCTCCCAGAGTTCTTTGTTCCCTCTCCCAACCTCGGCAAACTTACCGAGATCTCCGGGATGATAGTAGGTCTCCATGGCCAGTCTCCTCGAGCTCTTGCTTCTCACTCGTCACTCGTCACTTGTCACTGCCCTTGGGCTCGAATCTCCGCCCTCTTCAGCCAATTAAGGAGAAAGAGCACGCCCACCAGGAATAAGGGCCCGGAGATGACGACGACCCAATCGGGATGATGCCGGGCCTCAATTAGATAGAGTATTCCCGCACTAATGTAAAGGATTGCCCCAACCCACTCCCAACGCCAGGAAAGGGCGAGCACGACCACAACGAAGGCAGTCGGAATAAGATGTATGGCGAGCGCAAGGATGGTTTTCCACAAGCCGAGGCCTTCGCTAAAGACATCCAGGGCAAACAGGCTCAGGAAGAGTGCAAACGCGATGCACAAAACCCTCGGTGACCAGATCAACAGCCGCCTCACGGGTCCTTTCATATCCCTGTCACTCGCTCCCACCCTGCGGGATCACTCGCCACTGCCTTTCTGACACCTGACACCTGAAACCCGACACCTGGAACCAGGTCCTCTGCTCGTCACTCGTCACTTGTCACTTGTCACTGTCTTTGTCGCTCCTCCCTGAGCGTCGCCGTGAGTATCACGGACACGATGCTGACCACCAAGGCGCCCCAAAATGCCGCCCAGAAACCGTCCACGTAAAACCCCACGTGAAACCAGTTGACCGCCATATAGGAAGCCAGCCACAACGTGATTCCGTTGATCACCAGGACGAACAGGCCCAGGGTAAGGATCACCAGCGGGCACGACAGCAGTTTCAGCAGCGGCCGCACAATCGCGTTCACCAAACCCAAAATGATCGCCATCACCGCGAATAGGGTCCAGCTATTTTTCTCCGCATGGATGCCTGGGACCAGCCATGCGGCCACGAATAACGAGAGACTGCTCACCACCCAGCGTAATAGCAGATTCATTATAACCTCGCAGCGATCTTCTGGGCGATGACCTTGGCCGCGTCGACGTTGTTTCCAATCATGCGCAAGTCGATGTTGACCATGACGTCGCCCTTCCGGAACATCAACGTGGAGCCCATGGGTCCGATGTAGGCTTCATCACCGATTCCCGCAAGCGGCTGGAAGGAACCTTGGCCTCCTCCGACCCCTTTGAAGGCCATCCCTGCAAACTTCATGGCCAACGCGCCACCCTGCCACGTCACTACAACCCCCAAGGCTTGGTTATTGCCCGCTGCTGCCGTATATTGACAGCTCGATGTCCCACCGCTGGCCTCGGAGATAGTTGTTCCCAGCGCTTCGCCCACCTCTTCTTTCGTAACCAGCGAACACACATCGCGCGCGGTAGCCGCCCGCCTCGAAGTTGCGCTCTGCGTCGTGTCGAAACGATACGTTTGGGACAGTTCCCTGGCTCTTTTCCGCACCCGGTAACCTACATACACACAGCTCCCAATTCCCAGAAGCGTGACCAGAGCAAAGAACGCCAGCAATCCGACAATGATTTTCACCGCGGCACTTCCCGACTTGGCGGGTGCAGCGCCAGGCGCGGCGCCCGCTGCCCCGACCACGGCAGGCGCCGCGGGCGCAGGTCCCTGTGCTGCTGTGGGTGGCGGCGCAACGGGCGTACCGCACTGTAAGCAAAACCGAACGTCGTCTCCTATCGGTGAACCACACTTGGTGCAGAATCCGGCCATGAAATTACCTCCTCATCTCCTCACAGTCTCCCTAACGCCTGAGACTTTTCGTCGAGCATACATCGCGCCCTTCACAATGCATCCGAATCGCGTGACACTTGGATTGTAACCTTTCACCAGCTCTTCTGTCTCCTACCCCTCCCTTGTCAGTGCGCTTCTGCCCCCCGTGACACGTGCTCGTCCCCCAGTGGTGCTTTTCCTCCCCCGGACACCTGAAACCCGACACCTGCTCTTCTGCTCGTCACTCGTCACTCGTCACTGCCCTTCAGCCCTCAGCTTTCAGCCTTCAGCAATCAGCAAAAAGCGAACGGAGTGATTCCAGAAGCTGATAGCTGACGGCTGATAGCCGACAGCTTCTTCTCGCTCGCCGTGGCGGGACGGGCAGGAGTCAGACGGACAGGTTTCAGGTGTCGGGTGTCAGGGGCTTCTTGGCCCGGCGATGAGAAGAGAAGACTCACAATGACAAGCGGCGGGAGGCGCGTTCGCGATGCTTTTCGCGATGTAAACGAATTGTGTCATGACTCTCCCGCGCCTACTCCGCCGGGTTAATACCGAAGTCGAACAACATGCCGCCGCCATAGCCACCCATGGGCCCCGCTGGCGTGGCTTGGCCAGTGTTGAAGAAACAGTATTCTCCAGGCTCAAGGTCTTTGCGTAGAGTCACCTTGTAGGTCCCCGGCGCCACTCTCTCGAAGTCGAAATCCTGAACATCCTTCTCGCGTGTCCCTGAGGAAGCCCGATAGGCGCCCCACTCGCCTACAATTAGTTCGCGATGGTCCTTCTTCGGGTCAAACCGGACCAAGGTGAATTGACTTGGAGCGGAAAGCCCCCCAAACATAAACGCACCCCCCGGTACACCTGAATAGCTGAGGGTGCCGTGCTTCTGTTCGAAGTAGAAATAGAATGTCGGTGCGTGCTCGGTGATGCGAACGCGCGCCAGCCGTCCTCGCACCACAGCTTTCCATTTTGTTTTCTTGATGCCGTAAGTCAGCCCGGTGGTGAACATCCCCGTCAGTTTCCCTCCCGAATATGCCGTCGGCTCCAATTGAGTCATTCGGCGGCCTCCCGGGTTCTGCCGGACGTAGTAGATGCCGGGATCGTGTTCGGCAAGAGGATCGTTGGGATCCGGAGGAGGCTGCTTGACAGCCGGTCCTGAGGTGGTAGATGCCGCAGACGCCCCCGCCTCCGCCATGGCTTGCATAACGGCGTCGCTGATGCCCGCCTGTTTCAGCTTGATCAGCGCATCCAGCGAGGTGTCGAACTTGCAGGGCGAGGACTTGATCTTGGCAACGATAACCCCATCGGGAAGTTTGGCCTGCACCATCTTGATCACATCGTCGTTGGTTAGGGGAGCTGCGGCTTGTGCGCGTGCTCCGGCAGGCAGAAATACTGCAAGCATGAGGGCAAGGAAAGCTCCGAAAAGGGTCATGAGCCCCAGGAAAGAAAATCCGGGTCGAGACATACATACCTCCAAACAGTGGGATGGCGTAAAATCCGGGTATCGGTAACATACTGGTTGCATACTGTCAAGGGACACTGTGTCTGCGCCTCCAATGGTGAACCTGTTTCGCTTGCTATGATGCCCAAAGAGTTGCGCGATTGTTGTACTGGCGTGATGCGACCGCATGAACAATGGCTGGACGCAGCCACAATGTGTCTTCTCGCGCGGCTCAGGGAATCCGGAGGTCCGGGTGGAGAACGCTGTCACAAAAACTAGAGGCCCTTCGGCTCGCAGTGCGGGATCGGTCTGCTATACTCGCCATGAGCGGGAAATCCTTGGGGATTTGCCAGCCGCGGGCGAGGATTCTTGTTTAGCCCCCAGCAATCCTCCACGAGCCAAGGCACTGTCTTGACGATGCAGGCACCTGATAATTCGAGGAGGCGTCCGCCGCTTTTCTCCGCACGGAAGCGGTTATTCATGGCCTCACTCCTGTTCGCTTTTCTGTTCCCTTATTTCACCTGGAAACAAGCGGCAGGCTGCGCCCTCCTGCTCCTGCTGTTCAACACGCTAATTCTGCCCTGGCTGGATGTGGGTGTGTCTGAAGAAACAGCCCTCTCCCCTGGGGAGAGGGTGGCGAGCGTAGCGAGCCGGGTGAGGGGTTTCTTGCTTAGGTTGGCCGCCCTGGCCCTTCCTCGCCCCGCAAGTGACCCCTCACCCGGCCCGCGCCGGCCGGTGAAAGCGCCAGTCGCGGGCCACCCTCTCCCCTTGGGAGAGGGCGAGAACTCAATTTCTTCTCGCTCACCTGGGGACAGGGCGCGAGCCGGGATTGTTCTCTACCCCATCTCCGTTTTGGCGCTCATTGTCCTTTACCGTAACCACCTTCACATTGCCGCAGCAGCCTGGGCCATCATGGCACTGGGCGACGGCATGGCGACTGTAGTCGGGAAGGCTCTGCGTGGCTCTGCGCTCCCCTGGAACCGGCAAAAGACTTGGCCCGGCTTTATTAGCTTCGCGGTTGCGGGGACGGTGGGCGCGTACCTTCTCACACGCTGGATTGCTCCTGAGATTCCTCCGGACAAAACACTGACGGTTTGCGCTGCCGCCTCATTGCTCGGCGCCGTGGTTGAGAGTATTCCGATTCCCCTGGACGACAACCTCACGGTGCCGCTGGTTGTGGGCGCCTTCATGTTTTGCGCTTTCCTGGTGGAACGTTCCGCGCTCAACAGCAACCTGCCCTACCTCGGCCGCCGCATATTCCTGGCGATTGCTGTGAATCTGGCGTTTGCATTGTTAGCCTGCGCGCTGAAAGCCGCGTCGCGCTCCGGCGCAGTCTGCGGCTTTTTCCTCGGAACGGCGATCTATCTCGGATACGGTTACAAGAGCTTCCTTCTCCTTTTCGCGTTTGTTCTGCTGGGTTCGGTTGCCACGCGCCTCGGCTTTTCGAAGAAAGCGGCTCGTGCTGTCGCAGAGCGCAGGGGAGGGGCACGAAGCTGGCGCGAGGCGCTGGCCAATCTGCTCGCGGCGGCATTTTTCGCTCTCCTGGTGATTACAACCCATCACGAAGCTGCCTTCCTGATTGCGTTGGTGGCGGCGCTGGCAGAGGCAGCGGGCGACACGGTCTCGAGCGAAATCGGCCAGTGGGCTTCAGACCGCGCTTACCTGATTACGACCTTCGAGCCTGTTCCGGCCGGCGAAGACGGAGGAATTTCTCTGGGTGGGACCGCGGCAGGATTTGCGGCTTCAGCAATCATAATGGGGCTGGGTCTTGGATTAGGGTTGTGTGGGCCGTACAGGTTCGCAGGCCCCGCCATCGCACTTGGCGCCGCCTGCGTGGGCAACTTGTTCGATAGCTTGCTAGGCGCCACGATTCAGCGCCGAGGTCTCGTCACAAATGGCATTGTGAACTTCGCGGGCACCAGCGTTGCGGGCGCACTGGCGTTAGGCCTGGCGCTTAGCTTGGGGCTTTGATCCCGAGTTCCGCATTTGAATTTATTACCCTCGCCCCCTTGGGGGAGAGGGTGGTCCCGTCCTCCCGCAAGGCGGCACGGGAGGACCGGGTGAGGGGGTCACCCCGGAACGAATTGGAAGGAGTTTCCTGAAGCACCCCTTTTGTGAACAGTATTGGCACTAGCGGCGATACCCATAGCCCCTGCCATAGTATAGGCGGCCGTAAAAGAAACCCGGCCCGTACCACAACCCCAAGCTAGCTCCCCAAGGATAAGGGTAATAGGGGGAATAATAGTAGGGTGGCGGAGTAGCAGTCGGAAGGGGCCAGCCGTATCCGTACCCTTTGCAGGTCCAGCCAGAACCAGTCGGTGGTGGGCCCTGCGCGTTAGAAGCGCGGTTGTATTCGTTTGTAGCCACATAGCGGAAGGCTTGTGGCGCGCGGTCAGTGGAGATGGTGACCGGCTCCGAGAGTCGGAACGTTAACACCGACTCTGGATAGATCACCGTCGCGTGGCCGCGCGTCACCAGCACGCCCACGGTTCCCGCGATTAAGCCAGCCCCAGCGCCAATGGCGGCGCCCACACCGAAATCCGCAGCGCCGCCCACCGCCGCGCCCACGACGGTAGTTCCCGCAATCGCACCCGCATCCCGGGCCTTCGAGGTGGGGCCAGCCAAGCTAGTCAACTCCGTTTCTATGGGCACCTGTTGGCCATCCACCAGCGTCAAGTCCGTCAATTGGACTGCCAGATGGGAAACGCCCGTTACGCGGCCTGCCTTCTGTGCTTCGGCTACGCGACCGCCGAGGATCTCGCCCCGCTGCGCTACCACCACGCCGCCAGCTACCAGTGGTCGAGTCAGAGTCGCGGAGAACTCGTCGCCTGCCTTATTCCGGTCCGAAGACAGCATCTGATCTACCCGCACCGTGACAAATGTGCCCGCTTGAAGCCTCAAACGCGACGGCACCGCTTGGCCCGTCGGGTAGTTGGCCGACGGGTCGTTAGTCGGCGGGTAGTTGGCCTGCGGGTAGTTAGCCTGCGGCTCGGGCGGGTTGGAAAAACTGTGCCATCCAGGACTGGGCGCTGAACTCGGCGGCGCCGGAGTGGCCTGATCTTGCGCAAACGCTACGATCGACGCGGCCAACAAACCCATCGCGATGCAGTAAGCAACAGTCCGAATCGGTTTGGTTGGTATGCAGCTCATATACAAGCTCCTCTCCATGTCTCGTTGCATGGTAAGGCATCTTCCCTTCCAAACCTCGTATAGCCTTTACCTCGCTGAAAAGAAAGGGATTGATTTGATTCGCTGCTCGCCGCGATCCGCCCTGCCTGGCCGAAATCCACCACTGCTGGTCGATTTTGGCCACTCGTACTCCCCCTCCTTAGTTAAGGAGGGGGCCAGGGGGTTGGCTGAGTCCCCCTGCTTGGTTAAGGAGGGGGTTAGGGGTGGCTGGAGGAGTCCTCCCTCCTTGGTTAAGGAGAGGGTTATGGGGTGGTTGGGCGCCTACGTTGGCAGAAAACTGTCGATCGTGCGCTGCTCGGCCCGTCTACCCGGGCTTTGGAGTGCGGCAGCTTGTTTTGTAGCGCCGACCCCGCAAGGCGGGGTCGGCATTTCCTTGCTCTAGCATGGTGTGCTGACCCCGCCTTGCGGGGTCAGCGCTACGGCAGCACTACGAGCAAGCGTAGCGCAGGCCTCCGTCCAAGAGGTCTGCGGTTCTTCCTCAGATTCGCGCTTTCGAATCCAAGGGCAAACTGGTAATCGTTAACCCGCAGCGGCGCATTGGTTGCCCCGCGCTGCTACCGGAATACTCGTTCACGCTGGACCATCGCCGGTCGTGACCCTAACCGGCCGGGGCTGGCCCCTGCTTCTCATGCGGCTCGAAAAGAACCCTTGACAAACTACGCTCAATATAGTAGGCTATTTAATGATGCTGAGCGATTCTGCCACGCGGGTGAGAGCTCACGGATGATTCCCGAGGTTTCCTCCAAAACGACAACATGTCGCTGCCCGCCCTTTGCTACGACAGCGTAGTAACTTCAAAATTTACCGCACGACGCTGGAATGTAGTAGAAAACAAAGCACTTCACTTTTTGGAATGAGGCCAAAGCGGGAATGTATATGAAAACAAAGGAGATTCGAGTCAAAAGCAGGAATGTTATAGAAAATGAACGAGTTAGTTAGTTTTTTGGCAGAATGTGAGTGGAACCGCCTCCCTCCCTACTTGGAGGGCGATGCGTGGCCTGATACGGGCCCGACAACCACCCGAAGTTGAGGGCAGGCGCCCGCCGCGGCGGGAAAATCGGCAACTTCCAAGCTCGCACCGTGCAAAGGAAAGTGGCCTGGCGTATACTCCCAGCCGCTCGGGAGTGCAAGATGGAAATCCCCGCCAAATCCCCAGGAGACCCATGACCAACGCAATTCATCGTCGAGATTTTCTAAAGGCCTCGGGCCTCGCCGCGGCTTCTTTATCTCTCGGCGCAACCACGCTTCACGGCCGAGCGCCGGAGCTCATCAAGAATTCTCCCGGCCACCCCAGGCTCCTCTCGGGTTGCTGCGCTTACTCGTACCGCAAATATCTCCAGAACGGCCCCATGACCATGGAAGACTTCATCCTCGAGGCCGTGGAGTTGGAGATCGACGGCGTGGACATGACCACGTACTATTTGAAATCCACTGAGCCGTCTTACCTTCTGGGATTACGGCGCCTGGCCTTCCGCGACGGCGTCCTGTTTTCGGGGGCGGCGATCAGCACCGACATGTGCCAGCCCGACCCAACGAAGCGCGCCGAGGAAATCGAGAAGATCAAGAAATGGCTCGAGGTCACTGACCTGCTCGGCGCCTCCCACCTGCGCGTGTTTGGCGGCGACGTTCCCAAGGGCGCGAGCGACGAACAGGGCATTCAGTGGGTGGTGGAGACCATGAAGCCCGCCTGCGATTACGCGGCGACGAAAGGAATCACGCTCGGCATCGAAAGCCACGGCGGGATTACCTCTAAAGCTGCGAACATTATCGAAATCCTGCGTCGCGTGGATTCACCTTACGCGGGATGCAACCTGGACATCAGCAATTTTCAAGATGATCCTTACACCCAGATTGAGGCCTGCATTCCCTACGCGACCCACACGCATATCCGCGATTTCTACAGCGCTGCCAGAAAGCCTCTCGATCTCGAGCGGGTGTGGGAATTGTTCGCGCAGGGCGGATACAAGGGTTTTACATCCGCCGAATACGAGGGCGATGAAGACTCGAAGACGGGCGTACCCAAACTCCTCGCCAAGATCAAGGCGCTCAACAAGAAATATTCAACTGTGTAATGCCAAGGAGGGCTACGAAACTTACGCGCCGCATATTTGTGAAGCAGAGAGTGTGCGGAACAGCCGCTTACGCCGCTTACAGTTTCTTGCCCGCCGGCCGCGTGCTGGGGGCGAACGACCGTGCCCGCTTCGGTCTCATCGGGGCCGGAGGTCGCGGGCAAGAAATCTTCAAGGCCGCGCTGGGCTGCACGCAGGTTGCGAATTCAGCTCCGGCCCCGCGCTGAATTATCGCTTTCCTTTACTTCCAGGGGTCTCGAAGACTCCGAAATCCCAAAGCTCCAAGCTAAGTTTCTCCTGGACCAGTTCACCCAGAGCGTATTCTCCGGGGTCGAGCGGGTGGAGAGGCTTCAGACGGTAAAGCCCCGGCGCCAGTTGTGTGCGCTCCAACTGCACGGCAGCGCGAAGCTCCGACGGCTTCCCAGTGCCGGCTCGGCCTGCCTCGACCTTTTCCACCACCCGCGACTCTTTCGCCACCTTCAACGAAATCACCTCGAGCTTGGCGCCCAGCCCATCCGCAGACTGAACGTAGAAGGTCGGCTCCGCCTCCTGAAGCCGCACCGCAGCTTTCGCGCCAGACAGCACGACGATCGAGCGGCTTTTCAATAGGGGAGCGGGCATGGCCAGGACAAGCGCCGCCCGCTTCTTGTCGGTGACTACCTCCGCGGAAGATTGAATCAGGCGGATCACCCGCAATCCATCGTAGGCATAAACACCTTCTTCCTGAGGCAGGTGGATGCCAGGGGCAATTTCGAATCCCACCTCCACGGGCTTATCGAAGCGTTGCTGCTCAATCTCACGGCCTTCCTCAAGTACTTTCTTCTGGATGGCTTTTTCTTCCTCCTGGGCTCGTTTCGTGGCCTCGAAGTCCACGAGGGACACGGGGATTTCCTCCCATGCTGAGCGCTCAACGCTGTAGTATCGCACTCTGTCCCCATGCACCTCGTAGCGGGAAACAAGCTGGTAAGTCCCATCTTTCAGGAAGAGTTTCTGGCTGGCCCAGACCGCCGAGGATTCCCACGTCACGCAGGCCAGCACCATGACCACCACGAGCAGCCCTCGCATTAGCGATCTCCTGGTTCGACCTTCGTCCACTTAGATGCTACGCCCGGATAACGTGTCGTTTCAATGCACACTACCAGTCCTGCACGCTGCCGTCCTTCCTGCGGGCCGTGGGCAGATAGGCACGGCGGTAAGGGTACTTCTTCGCCGCCTCTTCGTTCACATCGCAGCCGAGGCCCGGCAGGTCTGAAACGTTCATGTAACCATCTTTGAACTCGGGGCCGCCCGAAATCACTTCGCGAGTCACGTCGGGGAAGAAAACCATTTCCTGAATGCCGAAGTTAGGAATTGAGATGTCGACGTGTACGTTGGCGGCATGCGTGGGCGGGCCGATGTCGCCCGGACCGTGCCAGGCCGTCCGGACCTGAAACAATTCGGCCAAGGCGGCTACCTTGCGCGCCGCCGTGATGCCTCCGATGTGCCCCAGGTCGCAGCGGATGTAGTCGATCAACTGCTCCTTGATGAGCGGCACACAGTCCCAGAGCGAGTTGAAGAGTTCTCCCATGGCCAGGGGTGTGGTGGAGTGCTCGCGAATGAGACGGAAGCTCTCCTTGTATTCGGGACGCAAGCAGTCTTCAAGAAAGAAGAGGTGGTAGGGCTCCAGGTCGTGGGCAAGACGCGCCGCCTGAATCGGGTCCAGTTTTTCATGACAGTCGTGCAGGAGTTCAACCTCGGGGCCGAGCTTGGCGCGCAGATACTCAAAAAGTCTGGGCACTACGCGCAGGTATGGAGCAGGCTCGAAGACTTCGGTCTGCGGAAGTTCCGTCATGTTCGCGACGCGACCGGCCGCCGCCTCGGGCGTCTTGTTTCCCGGAGTCCCGTAGGTTCCTTCAAGGCCGGGGATTGCCACCTGGGCACGAACGCATTTGAAGCCCCGCTCCAGCGCACGGCGGGCAACGCCTTCGACTTCCACGAGACTTCTTCCACTCGCGTGGGTGTAAGCTAGAGCGCCGGTCCGCGTGCGGCCACCCAACAACTGGTACACAGGCATATTGGCACGCTTGCCCTTGATGTCCCACAGCGCCAAGTCAATGCCGGCCAGGGCCGTCATTTGGACGGGACCGCCGCGCCAGTAAGGCCCTCGATAAAGGTACTGCCAAATGTCCTCGATCTGCTCCGGATCCCGGTCGACAAGCAGCGGGGAGATGTGTTGTTCGAGATCCGCCGCCACGGCCAATTCCCTGCCGTTGAGCGTGGCATCGCCAACCCCGTACAGGCCGGGCTCGCTGGTCAGAACCTTCACCAGGACGTAATTGCGGTCCGGGCAGGTGACGATCACCCGAACGTCAGTAATCTTTAGGGGCGGTAGTCCTCGGGAGGAGCCGGCGCTCGAGCCTGTGTTCTCCGCCTGAGTATCCTTCGCAAGCAGTGCCCTGACCACTCGCTCTCGGCTGAGTAGCGAATCGGAGAGGGCGGCTGCGCCGGCAAGTCCAAGGAAGCCGCGCCGGCCCAACTGGCTTGCCTTGGATAAGGGTTTATGCATACAGCCTCCATAGCACCATTTCCTGGTAGTAATCTGGTCGGAACCACTCTTCGCAAGTATCGCACAATAACATATCCGCCGAATCAAAGGCATACTGACGGGTCCGCGTCAAATCGGCGGCGCCAGCCTGCCCACGGTTGCGCTCGGCAACTCCGACCAGGTGCGCCTTCAGGTCACGGTCATGGTGATCGGCTATCCTGGCTCGGCATCTGCCTGGAGCGGCAGCCAGTTGGTCAGCCAGGCGGATGATCCGTTTCGCCACCGCCCGCAATATCGCGTCTTGTACCTTCATCGCCCGCTCCCAGGCGTCTTCCGACCAGCGATCCATCACAGCCTGCTGGCTATTAGCTCTAATCGAATTCTCCCTTAGGCGGACAGATGTCGCCGCGGCGACCTAATTGACCCGGACATTTGATGTGCTAACAACACAGCAGTACTAAAGATTGTTGACAACATGCTGGAGTGGCGCCATACTTCTTACAGGATTCATCGGAGTGCCCTGTGTAGGCCCACATGCCTCTTTTTGCACCCTTCACTCCGAGCCGCAACCCACGTCTTGGAACTCCACTCTTCCTTGGCCTTGCACTCCTGACCACATGCAGCGTCACACGGGGACAGGGCCCTGCACCACTGTCCACCGGCGGCATCATCGATGGGGTGCAATGCAAGTCGGGCGGGAACGGCAGCGGAATGCATAGCCTCGATAAGTTGGAGCGGCACGAGAGGTAAATCGCACTGTCCCCCAGGGCAGGTGCGGAGGAAACAATGAAGAAAGTCCTGGTAGCAATAATTCTTCTAGTCATTGTTTTGTCATTGAGTCATCTGGCAGCAGGCCAGGCCGGCTCCAGCAGCCTGGATACCGATCTGATCCAAGCCGCCCACCGAGGCGACGCTGCGGCCGTCCAACAGCTTCTCCAGAAGGGCGCCAACGTCGAGGCCAAGGACAACTTCGGCGGCACGGCGCTGCTCCACGCGGCCTTCTGGGGCAGGACCGAGGTCGTAAAGCTGCTGCTGGATAAAGGCGCCAGCATCGAGGCCAAGGACAACGAGGGCTTCGCGGCGCTGCGCTGGGCGGCCTCCGGGGGCCAAACCGAGATGGTGAAGCTGCTACTGGAAAAAGGCGCCAACCTCGAGGCCAAGGATGAAAATGGCAAGACGGCGCTGTTCTGGGCGGCCGAGTTTGGGCAGACCGAGGTGGTGAAGCTGCTGTTGGAAAAAGGCGCCAACCTCGAGGCTAAGGACAACGACGGCGAGACGGCGCTGCGCTGGGCGGCTGACACAAGCCAGACTGAGGTGGTGAAGCTGCTGTTGGATAAAGGCGCCAACCTCGAGGCCAAGGACAACAGCGGCTCCACGGCGTTGCTCCGGGCGGCCGGCGGCGGCCATACCGCGATGGTAAAGCTGCTGCTGGACAAAGGCGCCAAGATCGAGACCAAGGGCAAAGACGGCGACACGGCGCTGCTCCACGCGGCCTACCGCGGCGAGGGCGAGGTGGTGAAGCTGCTGCTGGGTAAAGGCGCGAACACCGAGGCCAAGGATGACATCTACGGCAACACGGCGCTGCTTTGGGCGGCCTCAAATGGCAAGACCGAGATTGTGAAGCTGTTGCTGAATAAAGGCGCCAACCTCGAGGCCAAGGACAGCAACGGCAAGACGGCGCTGGAGCTGGCAACCTCCGGGGGCGATACCGAGGTTGTGAACCTGCTGCGGGAGAAAGGCGCCAAATGAAGTTCGACAGCGGCGTGGTGAATGCGGTGCGGGACCCGAACGTTAACGCTATGGGTCTGACGCCCGCCAGCGTGACCCCGTACAAGAAGTAGGCGCGAAGAGTTGACCTTCGCGCCTTGGAGGAGAAAATGAAAAGACATTTGTTTGCGGCGGTTCTTCTCGGGTTGGCCGTGGTGGTCATGAGTTCCCCAGCCGCGTTCGCGCAAGGCAGCGGGAAGCCCACGGGCGGAACTCAGTGCTTTATAGGCGGTAAATGGGTATTCGTTCCCTCCGGGGGCTGCCCGGCTGGCGGCGGAAATCCGAGGGTCAATCAGCCCAGCCAGCCACCCCCCGACAATTCCGCAGCGGCAGCCGAAGCCGAACGCCAGCGGCAACAAGAAGCCGAACGGCGAAAGGTTGAGGCCGAGCGGCAGAGGCAGCAGGAGATCGAAGCGCAAAGGAAGCACGATGAGGAAGAAGCCAAGCGCAAGCAAGAGGAATTCGAGCGGAAAAAGCGGGAAGCGCTGAGCAGCATGAAGGGCATTTCCGAAAACGAACTGGGGCTGAAAGGCGCTGGAGCGGGTGATCTCGGGCTCAAGGACATTGGCGACACCGGCGGAGGCGGCCTCGGCCTCAAGGATGCTCTTAACTCGCCCTCGCCACACAAAGGGATTGAGCGTCAATACACATACGCCGGCAATGGACTAATTGCAGGGACCTCCTGGTCGCTCTACGCGAGCCGCAAGCCCGGCGAGCCGGAGCAGCGCATGTGCGATGCCATCAAGCATCAAGCCAAGCTCGCAAGGTCGTCCTACGATCTGGGAGTGGACTGCACCCGCTATCAATTTGTTCTGGGCATGGCGGCTTCGCTTGATTGGTCCACGGACCTGAAGAGTCGCGTGGTATTCGACGAGCTGACCAACGGCCAGTTCTCCGCCAACGAGCAGAGCCTTTATGACAAGCTCCGGGGCAAACAATTCGACGAGTTGGGATGCCACAGCAACGGCGCCATGATCTGCCTGGCCGCACTCGAGAATGAGGACATCAAAGCCGAGCATGTTGTGCTTTACGGTCCGCAGGTGACGCGGGAGAGCCTCGAGATGTGGGACAAGTTGGTGCGCTTCAGACGCGTGAAATCCGTCAAAGTCTATATTAACGAAAATGACATCGTTCCCGGGGTTTCCATCGCCTTTGCGGACTTAAAAGAGACGCAGGCGCACCAGGTTGTTGGAGCAGCGGTTTCACCAGGTGGTTATGGTGCCGCCAAGGTGATCGAGGAAGCTCCACTTTTTGAGATCGACTCGCTCAAGCGCACCATCAACGAGACAAGCCCGAGGCTTCTGGTTGAGACATTTCCTTGCGCGCGCGACCGGCTTTCGTTCGAATGTCACGCGATGTCGATGTACAAGTCAAAGGTGAATTGCACTGGTAAGTCCTCGGGAAAGGCGGTGCCAGGGACCGCGCTTCACGGCAAGGACGAGCTTCCCGAACCACCCATGCCCTGTGAGGCCATCGGAAGCAAGCCATGATTGCCGGGTGCTCCTGCCCTTTCGCGCAGCGAAGGTTTGGGTACCCCAAAACACGCAGTACTCAGGAGGATAAACCATGAAGGCAAGAACGATTCTTTCCGGAACCCTACTCTTTCTGCCGTTATTCGCAATCGTCATCCCCACGCGGGCGCAGTCCGACAACCCGCAGCAGACGCTCGACCAGTACGTCGCCGATCTTCAGAAAAACCCTGACGACACGGCGCTGCGGGAGAAGATCATCAAGCTGGCGCTGGAGATGAACCCCCCGCCGGCGATGCCGGAGGAGGCGAAAAGACATATGAATCGGGGGATGGCAGCAGCCGAGGATGCAAAGAACGACAATGACTTCAAGGACGCCATCAAAGAATTCCAAAAGGCAGTGAATAGCGCACCGTGGCTGGGCGTCGGTTATCGCAATCTTGCGGTCATGCAGGATAAGGTCGGCCAATACTCTGGGGCGGTGCAAAACCTAACGTTTTATCTTTTGACACAGCCTTCAACGCCAGACGCAGAGGCGGCGAAAGCACTGATGGAGAAGGTTGAGTACCGGAAAGATAAGGCGGTAGCGAAAGTCGCAGCCACGAAGGAATTGTTTGAAGCCTTCGGCTTCACCGGAAAGCCCGGGCCTGTAGAACTCCGCCGTGGTCGCGTAAGCGAATATGACGTGCGGGCAGCAATAGAAAAAGGGGCGGATGTAAACGCCAAGCCTGAGGGCATAGACTACACGGCTTTGGTATACGCGGCAGTGTGCTGTCAGGCGAACATTGTGCGGCTCTTACTCGAAAACGGTGCGGTCGCCAAGGACGGGGATGCATTAAACCAGGCCGTTAATTGCGAGGATGTGGACATGGTCAAGCTGCTGATTGACAAGGGCGCAGACGTGAATGCGAAAGTCCATGATGGAGAAACCGCGTTGATGGCGGCGGCCCAGAACGCCGATCTGGACATCGTGCGACTCCTGCTCAAGGAAGGTGCGGATGTACATGCCAAGGATAATAGGGGCCTAACAGCCCTAAGACGCCTGGTCGAAGAGGGTGGGAACGGGTTCTGGCCCGAAAGTCGGAAATCCCAATTTGAGCGCGATAAGCCCGAAGTCATTCGTCTTCTTAGACAAGCCGGAGCGGAAGAGTAGCCCTTCACGTGGAGGAAGTTATGAAGGGACCTTTACTTGCCGGGTGCGCCTCGCGCAGCGAAGGTTGGGAGGGGCGGGAACATGCAGTACCAAGGTGAGTAAAACCATGAAGACAAGAATGATTTTTTCCGGAAATCTACTTATTCTGGTGTTGTGCGCAATTGTCATTCCCGCGCGGGCGCAGACGGCCAGCTCGCAGCAAACGCTCGACCAGTACGTCGCCGACCTCCAGAAAAACCCTGACGACACGGCGCTGCGCGAGAAGATCATCAAGCTGGTCCAGGAGATGAAGCCTGCTCCGGCTATCCCGGAGGAGGCACGCGAGCACTACGTAATGGCGACGACCTTCGCGCAAAAGGCGAAGGACGACACGGAGAAGGCGAAGGGCGAGAGCGAGTTAAGGCAGGCAAACAGCGGGTTTGAGCGCGCCATCGAGCAGTATAAAGCGGCTTTGGTGGCCGCTCCCTGGTGGGCAGATGCGTACAAGAAGCAGGCGCTCGCCCAGGAGGCGGCGGACCGATACGACGATGCCATCGCCAGCCTGAACCTGTACCTGCTGACCCAACCTGCCGACGCCCGCGACGCCCAGGACGAAATCTACAAGGTCAAGGCGCTGAAGCAGTCGGCCGAAGAAGATAAGGAGTTGGCGGCAAAAGAAGCAGAAGCCAAGGCAAGGGAATCCAGTCCGGAAGCAATAGCGGCAAGGAAGCAAGCGGAGTTCGACGCCTTTCTGGCTAAAATTGACGGCCGAAGATACACATGGCAGAGGGGCCACGGAGTGGGGCCTTTGGCAATAGACGTAAGGGGGAGATTCCTCGTAACGGGACAGATCGACACGAGAATGGCAAATGGGGAGTTTCACCCAGGTTTTGAAAAATGGGGACCTGATCCCGTTGCCATCCAAGGTTTCGAAACCACCGTGCCGTTGCCCAACCCTGGGTATGCCCCAGGAATTGCTTATCACACGGAAGCTACCTTCATAATTAGTGAAGATGGCTACAGTGTGACTTGGCGAACCCGGTTTAGTGATGGGAACACAAACGATATGGTTTTCCTCTGGCAAAGATAAGGAGTCATTCCATGAAGACAAGAACGATTTTTTCCGGAACCATACTTATTCTGCTGTTGTGCGCAATCGTCATTCCCGCGCAGGCGCAGACAGCCAGCCCACAGGAAACGCTCGACCAATACGTTGCCGACCTTCAGAAAAGCCCTGACGACACGGCGCTGCGGGAGAAGATCATCAAGCTGGTGCTGGAAATGAGCCCTGCGCCCGAGACGCCGGCCGAGGCCAAGAGGCATATGTCGCGCGGCGTGGCAGCCGTGGAAGATGCCAAGACCCCCGACGACTTCAAGGACGCCTGCAACGAGTTCCGGCAGGCGACCACGCTGGCTCCCTGGCTGGCGGACGCTTACCGCAATCTCGCCATCGCCCAAGATAAAGCCGGAATGTACGACGAGGCCCTGGCCAGCCTCCGTCTGTACCTCCTCACGAAGCCGTCATCGTCCGACGCGGACTGGGCCGAAGACCTGAAGTCCAAGGTCGAGTACCGCAAGGAGAAAGCAGCGAAAGAAGCAGAAGCCAAGGCGAAGGAATCCAGTCCGGAAGCAATAGCGGCAAAGAAGCAAAACGAGTTCGACGAGTGGCTCAAGAAGCTGGATGGCAGGAGATATACCTATACCCCTCCAAACCCAGGGGCGGCAACCAGCGTAATAGACATAAGGGGAGGGCTTCTCACGTGGGGAACGATCTTTCCCCCGGGTTATGCCGGCGGCGAAGGCTACCGGCCTGATTACTACGCCAACCATATTAGGATCCGTAGCCGGGAGATTACGGTGCCGGTACCCGAGGTGGCCGAGAGAGCGCGAAGATCCGGTCTGGAGGTCTGGACACTGTCGCTCGCGTTCATAATCAGCGAAGACGGCGACAGTGTAATCTTTCATGGCCTGCTTTCTGATGGCAGCACAGGGAATGATACTACTTACTTCTGGCAAAGATAAGAGCGTACCGCGATGCGCTACCTCCTTCCTTGCCGCGGCCGCCGACCTAGGAGGAAAACAATGAAACGTCTAGGCATCCTTATCGCTATCATCATGGCTGCATTGTTCCTCAGCGCTTGCATCCGCCCAGACTGGAAGTATTCAGAGCCGGTCTCGCTGAACCGCAAGGCACGGGCCTGCTTCAGCCAAGGCGGCGACCTCTGGGCGAGGGGCGACTGGAAAGGGGCAATCGTTGAATACCGCAAGGCAGAAGAGCTAGACCCGGACAATGCGGCTATCCATATCCGCCTTAGCTGGGCGCTTTTGTGGACGGACGACTGGGATGGTGCGATTACGGAGGGACGCACGGCGCTGCGCCTGGACCCCAACAACCGCAAAGCTCCCGAGGTCCATGGGTACATTGGTACGGTCCTGGAGCACAAGGGCGACCTTTGCGGCGCGTTGAAGGAATATCGCACGGGCTATCTGATTGCCCCCGTCTTCGGCAAGATTGAAACGGACTACAAGCGGCTGACAGACATGCATTTGACCTGCCCGCCCGGACAGGAGGGGAAGAAACCATGAAATACCTGATTGCCGTTCTCACTGTTGCCCTTGTTGTGCTCCAGCAGCTTGCCGCACTCAACTGGGAGCACGTTGCCAAGAGACCCATTCCTTGGCAGCCGCCGGTTGCCATGATTGCAACCGCGCCGAAGGCCAGTATAGGAAGCACTGACAGGGAGAACTTCTTCACGCCGGGGCCGTGGGTTTATGACCCCAAGGCCGGGACGGTCAGCGCCTTTGTCCCGGCAGGCGATACCGGCGACACCGACTTCCAAAGCGGATTCGAGGTTGCCATAGTGACGACGAACTACTGGAAGCCAAGAATGGTCAGGGCCAACGGCCGGCTGATCGCAGGCTCGCCGAAACTTTATGAGTTCGTCCTGCGGCGTGCTCAAGGCGGAGACCAAGAGGCAAGGAATATGCTCGACCCATTGAGGTTAAAAAGCGGGTGGAGACCTCAATGAGCAAGAGAGTAGCAGCTATGAAGTGGAATCTTTGAATGCCTCATCTGCGGCATTCTGGCGGCCTCTATCGTCTTCATTACGTGACCACCAGAAAGGCAGGTTTCAGGTGTCAGGTGTCAGGTGTCAGGGGCTGGGGGCTGGAGACGGAAGAGCAGGTGTCGGGTGTCAGGTGTCAGGGGCTGGGGGCTGGAGACGGAAGAGCAGGTGTCAGGTGTCAGGTGTCAGGTGCTGGGGGCTCAAACGGGGATTCGGGAGTCCGTATTCAGGACACAGAACGAAAGAACCGGAGACAGAAGTGAGGAGACAAAAGGAAAAGCATCCGCTTTCTGCCTTCTGCTTACTGCCGACTGCCTACTGCGACTTGCGACGCCCATGTCGCGCAACTCATACCGGTAACCAGACTTCCTGTCTCTTGACAAGCGGAACGAGATAGGCTAGAATAGTACGCGATAGGAGTCAGGAGTCAGGAGTCAGGAGTCAGGAGTCAGGGCGGGAAGGGCTGGGGACGGGGGAAAAGAACAGGGAATAGGGAATAGGGAACAGGGAATAGGGAACTGGAATTGACAAGACCGTTGGCAGGCGCGAAGCGCTTTGGAGTGCGGCAGCTTGCTGCCGCTTTTGCGGGTCGAGCTTGCTCGGGGTGCTGCCGGAAGCAAGCTTCCGGCGAAGAAAAGCGGCAGCAAGCTGCCGCACTCCAAAGGCCACCGGAGTGGCCTGGACGGAAGCAAGAAAGAATTCTTCAAAAATGAACGACCGACGCGGGAATGTCTATGAAAACAAAGGACCGCTGTGGAAAACTTGCGGGCGAAGCCGGAATGCCATAGAAAACAAAGATAGTTACGCGCTGGAAGCGGGAATGTCGTTGAAAAGAAAGGAGGTGGGTGGTAGGTGGGGAAGAGCACCGGAGATCGCGCCCGCCTCTTCGACTCGGAGCGGTTTAAGCGCGAATTCGCCATCACGCTCGCCGACCTGCGAGGCGAGCTGGGCCTCCGCATCGTCGGATACGTTCTCATCCCGCAGGGCGGCATGCCGGAGCAGATCCGGGTGGTGAAGGAACAGTTCGGGGTGAATGAGTTAGTGTTTGTGGGGGCCGAGGCCTGGCCCCTCTCCACTGCTAACGCGACGCCAAATCTCCTCCGGGAGTGGGACCGATGCGCCGCGCGACGCACACAGCCGGGCCGCGGACGGGGGCTAACGATAAGCGCGTGGATTGGCGCTTCCTGGCGTCCTGGTAGGCGCGAAGTTGAACGTGGGCAAAGAGGGGGGCCATCGCCATCCAGCCGACCGAGTAAAAGCTACAGGTAATCTCTGTTATGGAGTATACGGTGAAGAAAGTCATGACGCCCAGGAGTTCGCCTGGCAGTGAACTGGTTTCTCCAGCGGGCTTGGTGGAGTAGAAACGCAGGATGCCGATCCACACCCAAACGATGGCGATCACAAACGGGATTGCGCCCAGAAAACCGCTCTGGATCAGAGCGTCAAGGAAGGTGTTCTGCATGTTCTGGCCATTAAGAAAGTAGCGATCTGCCCAAAAACCGAGCCCGACCCACGGCGATTGCTGTAAGGCCTGCCAACCGTTCGCCCACGTCGCTGTGCGCCCTGTAAGCGTCGGGTCAAACCCCCTCCCGCGGGTGAGGTAGAGAATAAAGGCGTGACCAAAACCGGTGAGCCACACCAGCGGGAGGGCGAGGAGCGCGAGCATTATCATCGGAACCCTCCACCGCGTGGGGGCACGCACCAGGAGCACCGCGGCAGCGACAACGACCGATACCCAAGACGTTCGAGCCTGGGATAGCAGTAAAGCCGCTCCTGCGGCCAGCGTGAGGGGTGTCCAGATGAACACCGTTTTCTTGTCCTTTCGGTCATGCAAGAGTTTCGCCAGGCCTACGAGAACAAGGATTCCCGCAAACCTCCCAAACCCCGTGTTCCTCGGTGCTGCCACCCCCATCACATCTTTGACCCTGCCATAGGCCATCACGCCCAAAGGGCTGCCGACAGTGTGAGTGGTCGTGCCCCCGCCCAACAGGGGAATCCCGGCAAGCAAGCCCAAACAAATCGCCGCGCAGCAACCCCAGTTGACGGAAATAAAGCGCGCGAGGTGCGCCTCTGGCTCGGAGCAAGAGGCAACCGCGATCACAACAACGATCACAGAGATGTACTGGATCGCCCAATAAGCGGAGCCGATAGGCTCGGGAGAAACAAAGATGGAAGAGGCCAACCCGATCCCTGCGTAAAGCAACAGCAGGGTAAGGGGGCTGAACGCCAGCCATTTGGGGAGGGATCGGCGCTGGGCGAGTTGGCCCACAGCGATCACGCCGGCGAGGATGGGAAAGAAAGCCCGCACGCCGTGGACGAAATTGACAAAGTTCTTCGGGAAGAGCGGGTCCATGGAGTAGAAAATTGTGCTGTTGTAGCCCGACCAAACCAAGAGGCAGAGCATCGAGGTCAGCATCAGTCCTCGAGCTTCGTGCTTCCGCATGGCAGGCATTGCAGTGCGGAGGCGCAGACTCAGAGAGGAGGGGGCGAGCGGTTGGCGAAAGTTTCGCTGTGCTGCGGCGGGGTTTTGAGGCGAATTGCTCAATCTGAAGCAGAGACCCCCAGGGCCTGTTCATAGGCCTCGATGATACGCTCGGCGACGCGGTCCCAGTCGTAAACCTGGCGGGCGCGCTCGAGGGCGGCCCGACCCATTTGCGCACACAAGTTGCGATCACTGGCGAGTTTTTCGAGCGCAACGGCCATGTCGCGCACGGCCTGGTCGGGATCGCGGGTTGGAACTTTGAATCCGCACTCCTCATTGACGTGCAGCCCCGGGCCCCCCAAGTCGAAGCAGACGACGGGTTTGCCAGATGCCATCGCCTCTACCACGACCAAGCCGCCCCCGTCACGCAGGCTGGCGAAGAGAAAAACGTCACAGGAGCGCATGCTGGCCAGCAGACGTTCGCGCGGCATCCAGCTTTCAATGCGCGCCTGCTTCTCGATACCTAATTCGTGGATCAGACTTTCGAGGCGGTTCAGCTCCGGGCCCTCCCCTACGATCGTAAACTCCGCCTCCGGGCGCCTCTCCGCAAAAATCGCGAAGGCGCGCAAAGCAAGGTCAAATCCCTTGAGCGGAACCAAACGGCCTGCGGACAGGACGGCAAACTTCTCACTTCGCGCCTGCTGCTGCGGGGAAGTAAGTTCACGAGCTGAAATGCCGTTTACAGAAAGCAGTTGTACTTTATGGCGCCACCGGACCGGCACCCCCTCGACGGCCTCGCGGTTGCAAGCCAGGATCACCCGAGCACGGTGCTGGCTCAACACAAAAAAAGGATCATGCCGGAAGACCCACTGTCCGAATGAACGCCGGAACTCCACGAGGCGACTCCCCAGGCGAAAACCCTTAAGGAACGGTTTGGGAATCCGGTGAGCACCCCCGCCGGGGCCGCGCACGTAGGGGACGGGCAGCAAGGCTCCGATGATGCTGGCCATCCAATCGTTCGTATAGGTTAGGTGGTGGGCGAGGTCAAACCGGACGTGGCGATGCAATCGGCAGGCTGCAAAATAGGCGCTCCACTGCCAGAGGTAGGCGTAGAGGTGGAGGCCTCCCGGAGAACGTAGCAAAGGAGTCATCCAGGCGGGGAGCCCTGCAAAGTGGAACTCCACTCCCGGAATTGCTTCCCTCGCAAGGGCCTTTTCGATTGCCTCGCGGTTCTTCTCGCAGGTAAGCACCCAGAGGTCACAGAACCCAGCCAGCCGCTTGATGAGATTCCAGGCCATGAGGTCCCCACCCCCAGGGAAAGGATGCCCGGCATTGCCCAAACAGGAGTAGGCGGAGATCAGCACGCGGTGGTGCACTTTCATGTTCGATCACACGGGAGCCGGCCTCCCCTTGTATGCTGCGAGATGAAAGGTTTCATCCCAGCGGGGGTAGCTGTCAAACCGTACGAAGCCGAGCTGCTTCAGCAATGACGACACTGCGCTCGGTGTTAGGCCGGCAGGAAGGAGAGAAGGGTGAACCTCACAGCTTACCAGCTCGCAGCCAGGTTGGGAGAGCGTTTCCCGGAGCCCACGGATGACAGCATATTCGTGCCCCTCGACGTCAATCTTGACCACCCGCGGGCCAGGCAAGTGCTCCGCAGCTACAAGATCGTCCCCGGTGGACACATCAACCATCTCAGCGACGGCGCCCCGAGGTTGTTGCTCTACCAGGCTGGAGCTCCCGATCACCTCGCTGGCGTAAAGCTTCGCCCTGCCGCCGCGATCGCTGAGAGCTTTGCGATAACTGCGTACGTTCTCGAGGCAATTAAGCTCCAGGTTCTCCTGCAAGTGAATATAGTTCTGCTCCTGGGGTTCGAAAGCGATGACCAGACCCCGGGCGCCCACCCTCTTCGCCAGCAGGACTGCGTAAAGTCCTACATTGCTGCCGACGTCGTAGACCACGTCGCCAGGCCTAAGGAACGAAACCAGCAGATCGAGGACGCGCTCTTCCCCTCCGGCGCCCCCCTCAGACTCGAGCACGCGAAGCTCCTCCGAAGTGTGCACCCGAAATTGCAGCGGGATGCCCGCGATCCGAAGTCTGAGGACCCCATTGCGCGGCCGGGCCCACCAATAGTAGCCCTTGCGCAGCAGACGCCGCAGGCCCAGCCAGCGGGCAATCTTGATGACCTCAGGGCGGTAGGTCAATCGCTTAAGCGGATTCATGGAGCTCGTGTCCCAACACTCGCCCTGCGGCCGGCTGTCGCTCGACGGACTCGCGTCCTCCGCGCAGCGCGCCTGCGGCGAAAGATTACGGCTTTGACGCAAAGGCCAAAAACTCGCGAATGCCGCTCCAGCGACGGACGTCCATCTTGGTAAAACCACAAGACCTAAGCAATTCAAGTACGTCGCCGGGCTCGGCCCCCGAGGGCAGAAGTGTGGGATGAACCTCACAGATCACGGCGGTGCATGCCGGGTTGGAAAGCGTGCCTCGCAGGCCACGGATCACGGCGAACTCGCAACCCTCCACGTCGATCATGACCAAGTTCGGCTGCGCCAAGCTCATCTCTTCGCGAAAACGGTCTCCTTCGACAACCCGCACGGTCTGCGTTCTGGTTTGCCCCTTCCGGGCTGTAGCAAGACTGGAAAAGAGCAAGTCTTCGCCAGTGAATAGATCAGCGTGGCCACTGAAATCCGCCAGCGCCAGCTCGAAGGCACAGAGGTTCGACAATCCGTTTAGCTCTATATTGTGCTGCAAGTCCTCATGCGCTTGCGGCGCCGGTTCAAAGGTAAGCACTTGGCCTCGCACGGAAACCTTCTTGGCGGCAAAAACCGAGCAGACACCAATGTTACTTCCGACATCGTAAACGACGTCGCCCGGACGCAGGCGGCGGTCCAGCAACTCGATGACTCCGAGCCTCCAGTGCCCGGCTTGCCCCTTTCGCAGCATCCGGAGCTGCTCGGGCGTGCGGGCGTAGAAGCGGCAATCAAAGGATCCCAGCCTTACGAGCATGACGCCGTCGCGCGGCCTGGAAAACCAGAAGTCCAACTTCCGAAGGCTGCGGCGTAGACCTAAGGCCCGGGCGGCCCGAATTACCATCGGGTTGCAGGAAACGCTTTGAACAATGTCCAATTCTAGACCTTCCAGATCTCAATCCTGCGCCACTCGTTCACGCGAAGGACTGTTGGCCATGCGGGCCACGAGACCCTCGAGCTTACCTTCGAGTTTTCCCACAATACTGCGCCAACTGTACTTCTCTTCCACGAGCTGCCGTGCTGCGGCCGCGAACAACTGTGACAAGCCGGGGTTCCGCAGCAGGCGGACCACCTGGTCCGCGAACTCCACCTCAGTGTCGGCTATCAGCAGGTGACGGCTGTCAACGACGTCAAGACCGCGGCAACCAACAGACGTCGAGACCACGGGAGTGCCGCAAGCCATGGCTTCCAGCACCTTCAGCTTGGTGCCCGCGCCAAAACGGTACGGCGCGGCGGCCACACGGACCTTGGCGTGATAGTCCCGCATGTCGGCTACGGTTCCAGTGACCTGAATGCCCGGACGCCGCTTGAGAGCCAGTATCTCGGGGGTGGGGCTGGCGCCGACAATCAAGAGCCGGACCCCGGGCAGGGACTCGCGCACCTTCGGCAAAACCCCGTTGACAAACCAGAGCACCGCATCGATGTTTCGCTTCACGCCCATGTTGCCGGAAAGCAGGATGGTGTTCGCTTGCCTTTGCGCCATAGGGATGGGATGGTAGTATTCGGTGTCGGCGCCATTCGGCGCCGTCCAGACTGTAACGCCGGGAGGAACCCGACGCCTCATGAGGTCCGCCTCCATATCTGAAACCGAAACCACCGCTTGCACATGCTTCAACACTCGGTTCTCAAAACGCCGGAGCTTCAACCAATTGAGGTAGGCAAAAACCCGCTTGCCCGCGCTGCCGTGCTGGGTGAAGTCTCGCCAGACCAGTTCCTGGGACTCGTGCTCTTCGAGCACAACCACAGTGTCCTTCACCGGATCCGTGGCCAGCACGCCGCCCATAATGGTGAAGTTGACCCAGATCAGGTCAAAGTTTTGGCTATGGACCAAGCCGCTCCACACCTCACCGTACTGCGGCGTGGCGAATTTCGCGACCGGGTATGGGGCGAGCGAGAAAACCGACCGGATATAGGCCGAAGGACCCCCAGTTTGCCGCGCCAAATAGAGACGCACTTCCTCGCAAAGCGAACTGACGGCCGGGTCAACGGAGGCGCCAGGGTCCGGGCTGCCCGCCAGCAACACTATCTCGTGTCCGTGGCCGGCCATCTCTTTCAGCAGGTGGTAGATTCGTATCGCGCCACCACCCCGCAAGGGCCAGGGAAGATACGGGGAAACCATCAGAATGCGCATGGTTGTGATCGAAGATTTGGAAGATGTTGCCCCAACGGCGAGGAGGAGGAATGAGGGTCCGGTGACCCAGAGGGACCTAATAAGAGCTCATCGTCCATGCTTTCCTAGTATCCTGAGTCAGAAGTTAGCCAACAAAGTCTTCCCCTTTCGGGTGGTCGTTCCACAGCCCCGGCAGGGGCGTAAGAGGGTAGCCCTGGGCGCCAGCCCTGGGGGAAGGAGCCCTCACCCCGTCCCGCAGAGCGGGTCACCCCTCTCCCGGGCGGGCGGGAGAGGGGACGGGGGAGAGGGAGGGTTCTCCTACTCACGGCTGACGCCCTGGGCTACCCTCTTTCGCCCCGACAAGTCGGGGCTGACTTCATCAACGAACTTCTGACTCAGGACACTAGAGATTCTTCCGCACTTGCGCTCGAGGAATTCGCGCAAGATTTCAAGGATACCTTTCTGTCGGCTCCGTCAGAAATCTCACGCCTGTACCCCACTGATTGATTCCCTCGCGCCAAGGATCTGATGAGCCACTTGCTTCGCCGTGCTCTGCCACGAGAACGCTTGGGCCCGCACTAGACCCTTCTTGACCAGCTCCCGACGAGTTGATTCCTGATTCACTTTGCACAGAGCTTCGCTGAGCGACCCGGGCTGTTCCGGATCGATCAACAAAGTTGCGTCTCCCACCACCTCCGGCAGCGACGTGCGGTTAGAAGAAATGACGGGGGCGCCACAAGCCATGGCCTCGAGAGGTGGCAAGCCAAACCCTTCGTACCGCGAGGGATAAAGAAGCGCTCGGGCTGCGGCGTACACTAATGGCAGGTCCTCGTCTCGGACGTAACCGGCGAATTGGAACAGGCCCGACAGTCCGGTTTGCTCGATGCGCGCCAGCGTATCTTCAAAGAGGGTACGTCTGCGCAGGTCCCATGTGACCACCACCGGCAACCGAAACTCACTCCCCGTGTTTCCCGAGGCATAGCTTTCGACAATCAAACGCAAATTCTTTTGCCTGCTGGGCTGGCCGAGAAAAAGATAGAAAGCGGCGGGAAGATTGTAGCGGCTTCGCACCTCTTCAATCCGCGAGCTGTCCCCTGGGGGATGAAAGCGTTCGTGGTCGATGCCGTTAGGGATAACACTAATTCGGGCAGGCCTGACCCCAGCGAAGCTCACCAGTTCGTTCGCCGTGAACTGTGAGACCGTTATGATGGTATCCGCTGTTCTCAGTGCCTTGCTCATGCCCGCAGAAAAGTACTTCAGGTTGGCCCACGGCGCGTCGATGGGATATTGGTGGGGAGCAGCGAGATGCCGCAGGATCTGGATGTCATGCACAACCGCCAGCTTCTTTCTTGCCCAAAGAGGGCTTAGCGGGAACCGCGAGTCCATGGAGAAGAAGATATCTGTTCCCCAAGTGATGAAAGAGGGCCACAACTCCTCCAGCAGAAGCCTGGATATTTTTCTGTTCACGGCCTGCGGTGAATGTACGACCGTGGCGAGATTCGAGGGCAACCGAAGATGCGCGTCCCTACAGAGCAGCAAGGTGACCTCACACCCTGCGGCCTTTAAAATCGGAAGTAGGTGCGGAAGTACTTGCCGTTCATACTGGCCTGCGCCGCCACTGGTCATTCCGATGGCAGCGGCTAAGATGACGACCTTCACAGCCTGACTCTTTCCAGATGGCCCGTGTCTTTCCCGGGACCATCCTGCTGCTGGAACAAGCGTCCAAACAAAGAGCCGTCACGCATAGCGAGCACGTTGTACGAAATTGGGCCGAGTTGGCGCGTATGCTGACGCAACATCACGCCCCAAGCGTGACGATCTCGTTGGCCAGCTCCTCTGCCGTCTGCTCCCACGGGAACTGGCGTGCGCGGTTGAATCCTTTCTGGATCATTTGTCCCCGAACCGTTGGGTCATTCAACCTTCCAAGCGCCGCCAGAAGGGACTCTGGTGACGTAGGATCGATCAAGATTCCAGCGTCGGCGATTATCTCGGGCAGCGCTGTCGTGTTTGAAGCTACGACAGGGGTGCCGCAGGCCATGGCCTCCAGTGGCGGCATACCGAAGCCTTCGTACAGCGATGGATAAAGTAAACCCCTTGCCATGCTGTAGGCCGCGGGAAGGTCGTCGTCCGCTATGTGGCCTACAAATCGAAACAAGTGTCCCATCTGATTCTCCTCAATCAGTTCAAGCGCCCTGTAGCCGCGCGTACCAGCAGGGCGACCAGAGGTGATAACCACAGGAAGGCACAGACCAGGCTCCCCGCGGGAGAGGATGTAACTCCTAACAATCAACTCCAGATTCTTCCATCCCCTGGCAAGCCCGCCGACGAAAATATAGAACTGATCGGGCAGGTGGTAACGCCTTCGAACCCCCTCCACGAGCTCCGAATTCGTTATGGGGCGAAAACGGGTGCGGTCTACACCTGCGTAGACCCTCGCGATTCTGTCTGAGGACACCTTGCCTGCCGTGCGCAGCTCCCCGGACACATAATCGGAGTCTGCGACGATACGGTCCGCCATCCTAACGGTTCTGACATGACACGCCCGCCAGTAGCGCTCGCTCGATCCGGGAACATTCGGTCCCCACTGTCGCAAGAAGGCACGGCCCAACAATTGTCGGAGATCGTGAACTACAGCAAGAGTCCGCCGGGCGGGAAGAGGCACGAGCGGCAACACATTCTGCAGTGAAACGAACACATCTGCCCCCCAGCTCAAGAACCAACAATAGAAATCGTCAAGCGCCACCCTCGCGACTCTGTTGCCCCTCGCTGAAGGGAGGTAGACTCCTCGACCTCCGTGCGGCTCACACTTCAGGAGTGAGTCATGAGATAGCAGAACCACCGATCGGCAGCCCTTGGCGCGGAGTCGCGATAACAGGTGGGGCAGGACGTAGCTGATGTACTGCCCGACGCCGCCAAGCCAAGGCGTGGAAGTGGCAAAGATAACCACTTGCATTTCCCTCTCCTTCCCCAGAGTCCTTCCGCCTGTGGCACGCTTATTTCTCATGGCTCTTTCACAAAACTTTTGACAGAACCCTAGCCATGCCCGATGCCATTCTTGTCACCCTTGAAGGAAACAGCCTGGAAAGGCGTGCGCCCAAAACTGCCGATGGTTCCACGGGCGAGAGGTTCCTACTCCGGTTAAGGTTCCCGCCGTACATGAGAGTGCGCGCGCAGCGAGATTTCGGTTCGCGCGTCCCCCAACTGCGGCCGAATCATGTGACCCCGCAGCCTATCCGGGTTCTGCTTTCTGCAACCAGGACAAGCCTCGCCATGCGACGCGGATTAACCAACACAAGGACTGCTTCCGGACGGGGCCCGCTTGACGCACCTGTTATTGCAGCACGCTTCGCTCGGCGGGCAGCAGCGCTGCCCATGATTGCAGCACTGGCCTGAGGGGCAGCAGAGGAACGCATTGCAGCACGTCTGGCCTGAGGGACAGCACCTCCCAAAGCAGGCCTGAGCTGAGGGACAGCACCTTCCATCAATGCACCTCTCGCCTGAGGTACAGCAGATCTCACGGCAGCACTGGCGCCTGTCGCAGCATGTCGTGCCGCAGCACGTCTGGCCTGAGGCACAGCACTTCCCATTGCAGCACGTCAAGCCGTTTTTGCAGCATGTCGCGCCGCAGCGGAATTCACCGGACGGACACTTGATGAATTCTGGGGCCTGTGCGCCCCCGGCAGGCACCCCCAGGCCACGGGAAGCCCTCCCTAAGCCCAAGGAAGCTAATAGGGCGCCACCCACGGCTCCGCCGACCAGCTTGAATGCTTCTCGTCTCGAAATCGAGCTGGCAGTAATTCTCGATATGTCGTCCAATAGCGCGTTCATTTCACTCCTCCTCTTGACCACCCCGGCCGTCACGGACGAGAGCCGATAGTGCGTCTCTCCCGACTGCCGCGTCCCTGGCGATCACACCGTCTTCCCCAATCAGAAAAGCTACCGGCGTCGCCAGAATCCCGTACTCTCTTGAAACCTCCCACTTCCTATCCTGAAGCAGCACCGGAAACTCAAAACCGTGCTGCGCTGCCTTGCGGTGGTTCTCCTCCGCATTGCCCCGTCCGACGAGGATCACGCCCAAGCCGTCATTGGCGTATTCTCGATGCAGGCGGACCAAATGGGGGGCGAGTTCATCGCAAGGTCCGCATTGAGGGTCACTGAAGACCAGGAGTGCGCTCCGGCCCCGGTACTCGTCGACGGCGATACCAGATCAGCGCCCGAGCCTGAAGACGAGCACCTCGCAGCCTGGGGCCACGACCTCCATTTCCCACTCCCCCACCCAGACGTGCCAGTCGGCGGTCACGGGGAGGACGCCAATCGCTTCACTCCGCTTCGGGATGAGCGGAACGACACCCTCCGCAAACACGTCGCCGCCCTTGTCGGGCGGATTGCGCAAGCGGACCTTGACGTTTTGGGCGTCCCGGTCGCCCAGGTTTATCAGGTAGGGCCGCATCGTCTTCGGCTCGACCAGCCGCCCCGAGCCATCCTCGTTGTAGTTGGGCTCCACCAAGTCGGGGGATACGACCAAAGTCGGTTTCTCATGCCGGCTGGAGAAGGTCGCGGCGAGAGAAAGGGTGTCAGGGGGCAATCCTGCGCCGTCGGTGGGAAGGTCGGAGAACCCTGCGCACAAGGCGTCCGCACGGGCCAGCAGTTCGGCGGTGCCGCCGAAGAACCCCACCCCGGGTAATTCGGGGGCGATCAGGCGGACGAAGCGGATCTGCTGTTCGAGCTCCTCCTTCGTTTGAGCCCAGTTCTCGCCGGGATTGCCGCCTTTCCCGACCCCGAGAACGACGATCGTTTTCGCCAGGATGCCGTACCTCCGCGCCGACCAGACTTGGCTGGCGATCCACCAGTACTGCCTCTTGTCGCCCACGTAGCTCTCCATCATGACGAGGTCTGCCACGTCGCGGTACGCCTCCGCCAGAACCTTGGGGATGGGGCCGCGCATCTCCCAGACCGCGAGGGCCAACTCCGGTTTCTGGCGCTTCGTCTGGCGAAGAATCTGGGCAGATTTCTCATCCATCCGGCCGCCATAGTCGAAGCCGAACTCGTCGATCATGACCACCGGCCGTGGGTTTCCGCCGTAGTTCTGACCCACCAGGTTGTCGACTGCTTTCTCGATGGGCGAGCGCAACAGGTCGAACCAGGTGTGGCCGACCCCCATCACCACACCCCGCACCCGCCAATACTGCCAGTCCTCCGGCTTCGTCGGCCCGATGAACGTCACCGAGCGCAGTTGCTTGGGATCAAAGTCCTTCGTCGGGCTGTAGGTGAAAGCGATCACTTTGTCCAGGCCCAGGACCTTTGTCTCTGCGCCCTTCGCCGCGGCAGGACGATCGGTTACCATTCCGCCAAGCATGGCAGCCAGCAGGGCCGCCGCGCTCACCCCAGGGAACCAGGAGTGTCGTGTTTTGACCATCATGAACACGATCGCTAGGATCCGTTTGTCGCAAGGAATTCCGTCACGAGGCTCCGGACGGTATCCTGGAAGCGTTCTGTGGAAAGCTCACGGCTCCTTTCGCGCAGGTGCTCTACGAGTGCCGCTTGCAGAACTGGGTTTTCCAGCGCGGACACAATTTTGTGAATGGCATCGTCGTCGTTCTCGAAAGTGAGTGACGGATGATCGACAATTTCGGTCTGGCCGCCGCCATTGGGCACAAACGTGAGGCAATCTGCCTTCACCAACTCCGCCACCGCGATCCCGAACGCCTCGCGCTCACAACCATTGATCCCGAACTTATGCCGGGCCATCAACTCACGTTTTGCCTTCCCCGCTACGCGGCCTTCAAGGAACACCCAATCGCGGTGCCGCGAAGCCAGCGCTTGCACCTTCTTGGCAAAGGGTGAATGATCCAGGCCGCCGAGGATGTGAAGATGAATATCAAACCCCCGCTGCCGCACCTGGTCGAGAATGCCGATTACGGCGTCCATGCGCTTTTCCGGGACCACCCGGCCAATGCACACAAATCCGTTTTCTCTTTCATCCCAGGAAACGACCGGAAAATTGCCCGGCACGGGAGGGAACTGAACCCGGCGAGCGATCAATCCAAACTCCCTTTCCAAAAGGCCGGCCGTCCACTGCGAGTTCGCCACGGTGACATTCTTCTTCCAATTCTCCGCGCGGCTGGGCGCGAGCCTGTCGCAAAGTCCCAGGTAGGCCCTTCGCAAGATCGTGTCGCCATACCACCAGGCCCGCACAGTGGTCAGGCTGGGATGGAGCGCTCGTTGGAGCTTGGGGGCGAAAGAGAAGTCCGCCACGAACTGGATGAGCGGTACGCCGAAATCGCAAGGATTGTAGTGGGAAGTGATCACATCGAAGCCGGGCGCCAATCGGCGGCATTCGCGCGTGAACAGCGCGCCGCGCAACCCTGCAAACTTCGCGATGCGGTGCAGCCCCAGGGGCAACCGCACCTCATGGATGGTGAATTCCCCCGGCCGCAGGTCGGTGCCGTAGTACGCGTTCAGGCTGGGCACGTCGACCTTGCCGCCTGTGATGAGCGTTACGTCGTGGTCGCGCTTCAGCGCCTGGATGGTCCACAAAGCTCCAGTCTCCGAGCCCCCGTACCCAAGCCGGGGATGAATGACGGCTACGCTGGGGCGTCGCAAGTCTTTGCCTCCGCCCTTTCTTTGTACGCGATCATGTGAATCTGGGTCCAGCGGGGGGGCATGTCAATATGGGTAAATCCCAAGGTTCTTACGAATTCTACAATCACCGTCACATTCACCTCAGGTGGCAAAAAGGATGGATGAATTTCGCAGCACAGCAGCTTGCAAGCCGGGTGGGCCAAAGTTTGCTGCAAACCGCGAAGGACAGAGTACTCGTATCCTTCGACGTCGATTTTTACGGCGCGGGGAATGGGAAGGCCTTCTGCGCGCACCACGCAGTCACCTTGCACGATATCAACCTCTTCCGCGGCACGCTGCTGCTCGGAGTCGCCTTCGTGGGCGACCAGGGACGGGCACGCTCCTCCCCCCACAAAGAGCCGCCCCGACCCGTTTTGGTCCCCCAACGCTTGTCTGAAAATCCGAACATTTGACAGTGTGTTTAGCTTCAGGTGATCTAGAAGTCGCTCGCAAGCTTTCACTTCAGGTTCGAAGGCGATCACTTGGCCCTCGTCACCGACAACTTTGGACATCGGGATCGTGAATTGGCCGATATGGCTCCCCACGTCGAAGAAGACGTCGCCCGGGCGAAGGGTGGAGATCAACACTCGCATGAAATCCTGTTCCGCCACAAGAGTTCCCTCCACTGCTCTGAGCTCGGCGGGGGTGCAAGCACGGAACTGCACGCCAATTCCGCCCAAGCTGGCGCGAAGTATATTGCCTGGCGATACCGCCCATCGGTAGTAGGATTCCCTAAGGACGTCCGTAAGACGTAAGAATCGGGCCAGTGCCAGCAGGTCGGAGCGATAAGCCAAACGTCTCAAGGCGTTCATTTCATCCTCACGAACTCGCCTTTCAAGATGCGCCTGGGAATAGCGATGTATGCGCGGCGAGCCATCTGATCAGGGCGAATCCCCGGCGGCACTCTGTTGCCCCGCCGCGGTCCGTGCTTATCGGGCCTCCCTGACGCTCCGAAATGGGACAAAAGGATGCACCCGCATTAGGCCCCGCCTCAGGCTCTGTTTCTCGTCCACCTGCAAGCCATGCCGCCAGGCTGCCAGGCTGAATAGGACCGTTAACACAACGGCGACGGCAGCGCGGGCCGGCAACCCCAACCCCAGAATTGAAAGGCCGGCCAGCAGCGCGGCCAAGCCGGCCAGCGAACTCAGGGCGATCGCCATGCGCCCCGCAACCCAGGAACGTAGAGGCACGAGTCCGAGCCGCGCACACATCCACGCCAAGAGACAATCGTGCACGACCACCCGGATCATCCAGGCCAACGCTGCGCCGGTAATGCCCAACCGCAAAATGAGGTACCAAGCCAAGCCCGCATAAAGGGGAAGTTCCCACAAGAGGAACTTGGAGGGGATATCAGGTCGACCAACAGCCTGGAGAAGCACGTGTGGAACCCAGAATACCGACATGAGCAGCATACATAGGGAAATGATTTGGAACGCCGAGGTGCTGCGGTTGGCGAAGTCAGTTCCCAACCAGATCTTCAGAATATCGCGTGCGAAAAAAACCATTAGAATCACGAGTGCGCCCATACCCAGCGACACAAATCTTACAGAACGTACAAAGAAATTCTCTATGTCGGCGTGCCGCTGGCTGGCCCCGAGAGCGGAAAAGGCGGGAAAGAGCACGCCAACCAGGGCACCTGGAAGCACTGCGGTCCGCGAGATGGCTTCGTAAGGGGCGGCATAATACCCAACCGCGGCCATAGAAATGAGAGCTCCGATGAGGAAACGGTCGAGATAGGTGATGATCGGCCCGACCACGCTGCCGACGCTGACCCATCCCCCGAAACTGAGCAGAGGCCGCAGCACCTTGCGGTCGAAGACAAAGGTCTGCCGCAGGCTCGGGAAAAGGCGTAACCCCAGCACCAGGTACGCCAACACCGCGACCAGTCTTGACAACAACAGGAAACCGACGATAGCAGGAAGTCCAAAGCCCAGCCAAACGGCCAGCGCCGGGATGAGGTAAATCGCTGAGTTCAGGGGCAGGGTTACGGCATTCGTGAGGTCGAAGCGCTGCGCGGCCTCCAGCACCCCCCGCAAAGAGCCCATGGCAAAGACCACCGGAAAGGACCAGGCGATGAGCAAGAACACGAGGTGCGCCTCCCCTGTGAGGCTGGGTGAAAGCTTGAAAACGCGTTCGATGAAAAGGGGGGTTGCGGCGGTCAGAGCAACTGCGCCCAGGGCACCGAGAGCGGTGCTCAGGGATACGGAGGTCCACACCACCAGAGGGAGTCGGTGGGATTCTTCTTTGCCGAGGAGTTCCGCCACGAATTTGGTCGTGGCCGGTCCCAGGCCAAGGTTCAAGAAGTTGAAGTAGCCCGCCATTACCCAGGCGAGAGAGAGGACGCCGAAGCGATCCACGCCGAGCCCGTGAATGACGTAAGGAATGCTTACGACCCCGATCGCAAGCGGCACCGTCGCGCAGATGAAGTTCAGCACCGTGTTGCGCGCCAACAGGCTGCCGCGGATGTGGAATCCGTTTTCAGGAGCCATTACGGGGCTGGCTTTCACCGCGCTCATGAAGTTGATGAAGTCATGCTGCCAAGGCTGATCTCCTGACGAGACTCGCCACCCGTTCCGTGAGTATGTTTTGGCGATCGGGACTTGAACTGATCCCGGTTCACGCGTGCCGAGAACGAATCTACGCCCCGGCGTAAGCCGTCCCTGAACTAAACCTTGGCGTCCGAGCCGAGAATTCTCTTGCCGAGCGAATGGTCATCCACGCGCTCTATCGGATACGAAGCACCTCCGCTCACCAGATCCTTTTTCCTCCGCCAGTTCTTACGAGGTCCCCCGTGGCTCACTCATATCTTCTGAGGCCGCAGATCTCCAGGATTGTATAAGCGGCAAACTGCGGCCCATAGACCATCGAGCGGTGCCAGCAGCGCCTTGGCTCCCGGATGAGCCGCCAGAGCCACTCAAATCCATGCTCCCTGATCCAGGCGGGCGCAGGCGCGACGCTGCCGCTCACGAACTTGGCCGCAGCTCCTGCCGCGATCACGATAGGTACGTCGAGCTTTTGCCGGTTGGCGAAGATCCATCTCTCTTGTTTCGGCAGCCCCAGGCATACCCATAGCACATGGGGCTTGGCGTCGTTGATTCTCTTGATTAGCTGGTCGTTCTCTTCCCTGCTCAGAGGCCGGAAGGGGGGTGAATAAGCGCCGGCAATTCGCATGCCGGGGAACTGGCCGCGGAGTTTCGAGATGAGGCGTTCAAGCACGTCACCCGTATCGCCCAAGAAGTAAGCGCTATAGCCACATTCGTTGGCAAGCGCGCAGAACGCCAACATCAAGTCGGCTCCGCGCACCTGCTGGGGTTCAAGGGAGAGCCGCGCCGCCGCGGCGCGCGCCGCCCACTTGCCGTCGGGAACCGATAGGGCGGCCGACTCGAGGATCTGCTTGAACTCCGGATGCTCGAATCCCTCCATGATGCCGTGTGAGCCGGTCACGGCAATCCACCGCTGGCCGTCCCCTTTTTGAATCCACCGATCGATCTGCCGCACCACATCGTGCAGGCTGATCACATGCACGGGAACTCGCAAGACACGTGCCCGAGGAACATTTCCGTCACTCGCGAGGTGATTCTCAGCCCTCATGCTCACTCCACGGATATGCTCCCAAGGAGGGCGGTGATGGCGAGGGACTTTTTGAAAGTGGCGCATTAACCGGCCGGGCAATCCCGGCAGAGTCTGGCTTTCGATATCGGCGTGGAGCGCGGCGCAAGATCTTCCCTTCCCGGCGCTCCCACCGGCCCGTGAAGGTAACGGCAAACGATATGAGGACCAAGCGAATGTCCAACCAGAAACTTTGCCGGCGCGCGTAGAGCAGGTCGTAGCGAAGCTTGTGCCGCCGAGATATTTCGCTGTGCCCGTAGACCTGGGCCAGCCCGGTGAGGCCAGGCCGAACCTGGTGGCGCAAATCGAAGCAAGGAATCTCTGCCCGGAACTTTTTCACCAGCTCGACCCACTCCGGCCGTGGGCCTACAAAGCTCATATCACCCCGGAAGATACTCCAGAGTTGCGGGAGTTCGTCCATAGCCGTGGCCCGCAGGATTCTTCCAACCTTCGTTATCCTGGGATCGTTTGCAGCGGCGGGTACTACGCCCCACTTTTTGTCGGAGTCAGGAACCATGGAGCGGAACTTCAGGCTCGTAAAGACCCGCCCATCTTTCCCCACGCGCTCTTGCCGATAGAAGACGGGGCCGCCGTCGTGGAGCTTCACCGCCAGGGCAATAATCCCCCACAACGGCAGCGATACGATGAGCCCCACCCCGGACAATATGATATCAAAGCCCTTTTTGAGCACGCGGCTTCCTCGTTTCGTGGATTTAAGAAGGAATCAGGCACCTGCCGCCGGAGCGAACAAACTATGAATGGACGCCAGTATGGCTTTATGATGCCAGTCAAACCTCAGGTTCCCATTCAGCCTGGACAGCAGATCGATTCCCTTTGCCCTATCAAAGGCCCTTTCGATGAGGCTGTCGGAAAGGCGTGCCGCGAACTTTCGGGCGAGGTAACCCGTCCACAGCTCGATGCCGAAAGCCGAGCGCCAGAAGCGCTCAAACTCGCCCAAGGTGTGAACGCTGAAGTCGCCCTTTCGAAAGGCACGAAGGATGACGTCGGTGGCCATTTGCGCTGAAAGAAGACCGAAGAAAATCCCGCCTCCCGTTGAAGTCTTAACGTGAGCTGCGGCCTCCCCGATCGCCACAATCCGTTCCCCAACACAATTTCCGACCGGCATCTGTCCTATGGCCTTCTGCCGGACCTTCACCTCACCCCGATCCAGTCCGGGCGCCACTCTTTGCAAGAGTGCGCTGAAGTATGGCCGGGGATCTTCCACGCACATAAGACCGACGCGGACGCGGCCGTGTCCCAAAGGGATTTTCCAGCCGAAGGCCCCGGGCGCGACAGACCGCCCCACGTACACCTCGGTCGGGTTGGAGATCCCATCCTTCCCCAGCGGGATATCAGCCTGGATGGCCCGCAAGAATTCGTGAGCTTTCACCAGCCCCAGGGCTCCGTTGAGGGAACCGTTCACTCCGGATGCAATCACGGCGACTCGCGCCCGCAGTTTCCCAACCGCCGGCTGGCGCGAGCGGAACTGCAAAAGCACCCCGTCCTTTTCGCGCTCGAGGGCCTCAACAAACCGGCCTAAGCACAGTTCTGCGCCCGCCGAACGAGCCAGGTTCGCAAGGTCGCGGTTGAAATTCGCCTTATCGACCACGCGAGCCAGGGGCGTCGCCGAGCGATATTCCAAGGTTCTTCCAGCAGGCGAGATCGCCCGGATGCAGCAAGTACGGTTCAAGACCGATTGGCTGGGCAGACCAAAACGAGCAAACGCCTCTTCCCCGATGACGCCAGAACAGACGGCGTGTTCACCGATCCTCTCCTGGGCATCCAGCACCGTGACACCCAGGCCCGCCGAGGCGAGTTGATAAGCCGCGTACAACCCAGCCGGACCCGCCCCGATCACAGCAACATCGCGCATCACCGTCGTTTCACCTCCGGTCACGAGATTTTAAAACAAGGGTCATCTTATCTGTGTGTGAGGGTGGGTGGCTGATCGTTGGCAGAAGCTGCTTCAGCGACTTTCGAGGTTGAGTGATCCCGGGAGTAGTAATAATTGTAATACCGGTAACGCGAACTATAATACCCGTCAACTCGATCCTCCAGCTTGTTGAGGACAGCACCTAGAGTATTTGCTCCGGCCCGGTCCAGGATTCGACGAACCCGATTCAATGCGCCGCGCGAGGTGGCGCCGCTTTCCACAACCAGAACCACGCCATCCGCCAAGGCTGAAAGAAGGATTCCATCCGTCACCAGCAACAAGGGCGGTGAATCGAGCACAATGTGTTCGAAGCGCTGGCGGAGGTCCCGTACCAACCCCTCCATAGCAGGTGAGGACAGCAGCTCGGCCGGGTTTGGGGGAATCGGTCCCGAGGGAAGCACCGACATATTCGGGGCTGTTGTGAGGGCCTGGAGTGCCTGGTCGATGTCGTGCCCGCCCGTGAGAAAGCTACTCAGTCCGGGTCCCTCACCATCCGACAGGCCGAGGACCTTTAAGACATTTGGCTTTCGCAGATCCGCATCAACCAGCAGCACGCGGCTGCCACGCTGGGCCAGCGCCAAAGCGAGGTTGACAGAAGCGAATGTCTTCCCTTCACTGGGATGTGCACTCGTGACCAGCAGCACTTGAGGCGGCTGCGGCGCGTTGGAGAGCAGAATCGAGGTTCGCAAGACCCTGAAAGATTCCGCCATTTCCGACCCGGGCGCATTGAGGACGGCCAATGCCAGGTCTCCATTTCCCGCTGCTCTCTTGGCATCGCGCGGGAAGTACCGGCCGTACCGCCCGCGCGATGTTGTTCCGAGCGGAATCACGGCCAAAGTGGGAACAGTTATCTCCCTCTCGATGTCCTCCGCTGTCTTGATGGTGCGATCCAGGCTTTCCCGGGTAAACGCCAGCGTGACTCCGAGAATCAAGCCCACCAGGAGTCCGACGGCAATATCCACTGGCTTGTCCGGGCGGATGGGAATACTGGGAACCAACGCCTCATCGGCCAGGCGGACGTTCGTCGCGCGCAAGCTTACCGAGACGGTGGCATCTTTGAGACGTTTCAGCAGATCGTTGTAAAGCTGCTGGTTGGTCTCGAACTCCCCCTTCAAGATGGTGTACTTAATGAGAAGCTGGTTCAGTTTTTCGACTTCGGCTCTTTGCTGAGCTACCTCCAGGGAGAGAAGCTGCTCACGGCGCAGGGCGGTGCGGTAATCGCTCCCGATCCGCTCAATTATCAGCTTGCGTTCTCGGTCCATGAGCGACTCCACCTCATTGATCTGGTTGCGCAGTTCCTTCACTCGGTAGAAGTTCGGCCCATAATGAGAAGTCGTCGCGGCATACTGGGTCTGGAGATCAGCGTATTTCGAGTCCAACTGCTCCAGCAGGGCGTCGTTGGCAATGATGGCCGCCTCGGCTTTGTTGTTCTGCACCGAATCGTACACGGATTGCTTGTTGGCGCGGTCAGTCTGTGCCGTGGTGAGGTCTTTGCTCAAATCCGAAAGCCGTTGTCCCACCACGTTCTCTTTGTTCCCGATATCGGCCATCGAGTTCTCGCGCTCATAGTCAACCAGCGCCTGCTGAGATTTCTCAACCTTGGCTTTGAGCTCGTCGAGTTGCTGTTCCATCCACGCCGAGGCTTGCCGGGTCGTTTCGTATTTGGAACGAAAATTGGACTCCACGTAATTCTTCACAAGGGCGTTGGCTTCACGCGCCGCCAAGCTCGGGTCAACACTCTCGAAGCTGACCTCCACCAACCGGCTTTCATTCAGCAGCTCGATATGAAGATGCTTCTTAAAAGCCCGGATCAGACTTGATTGAGCTGCGGCGGGAGACCCGTCGGTGCTGGCTGGCCCGCCCTTCCCGGCAGCCCTGAACTCCGGGTTCCCAGCCGCAAGCCCCAACTGCTGTATCGTTTCCCAGGCCAAGTTGTTGTTCTGCAAGAGGTCCACTTGAGTTTGGAGGAATGCTGCGTCGGTGGCCGCACCCGGGTTAAGCTCGGTGAGCGTTTGCAGTTGGGGCGTCTCCGCCTGGACCTCCATGCGAGCTGTGGCGCGGTACACCGGCTTCATGCGGAAGACAACGAGCGTCACCAAAATTGTAATAATGAAGGCAACCGTGAAAACGGTGCCCCGGCGCTTTCTAAGAATTTCCCAGTAGACATGGAACGAGTATGCGTCCGGCCCCGAAGGCTCGAGGTCCGAGACAGGGTATACCGGATACGTCGGGCGGTCAGGAAGAACGCCGTTCGTCGGCATTAGCTTGTCATTTTCTGCCATCTCTCTCGCCCCATCCCCGACTGCGCTTCTTGCTCGCCCCCCTGAAGGGCTGCATGGCATGAAACGCGCCCATGTGCAGAGTTCGCGCCTTCACCAGCCGTAGTCAATCTCTAAAATGGGATACGCCAAATCGAAGCATAGACCGCGGTGTTGAAAACTGTGTCGAGGGTTCTCTTGACCCCGCTCTCGGGCACATAAAGGATGTCGCTAGCCAGCAGTTGTTGATCCGGAGCCCGGTTCGACAGGACCTTTTTGAGGTCTATGGGAACTTCCTGCCTTCCGCCGGGAGCGTTTGAGGCCCTCCGGATGATTACGGCTTTTGCTGGCTTTGCCTCGTGCGTGAAGTTGCCCGCCAAGGCAATAGCCTTCAGCACCGTCATTTGCTCCTGGTCGTTGCTGAGGACAAAACCCCCAGCCCGGTTCACACCTCCCACCACGTAGACAATTCCTGCCCGTTGAACCATAACCCGATCCCCCGCGTACAAATCCACGTTAAGGCTCGCGTCGCCGTTCTGCCAGAGTCGCCAGACGTCAACCTTCACCGTGCGTGAGATCGCTGGATTGGCATTCTGCGCGGCCCGGGCAGTGTTAGGCCCCGGCCCCACCGGAGCATTCTCCGCGCGGGTGACAATCGCCGTGCCGCCCGCATCGTCGCTAAGACCTTCACCTTGCGCCAATACATCGAGCAACGTGGTGTGAACGTTGACCGGATAAATGCCCGGTTTTTTTACAGCGCCGGAAAGTATTACCGAATTTAATGGTGAAGATTTTACCGTAACGACCACTTGGGGGTCGGTAAGCAGTCCGGCGTCAAGAAGATCCCTACGAATGGCTTCCGAAAGCTGGTCGAGCGTCAGGCCTTCCGCCATGACCGGTCGCGGCAGCATCGGAAGAGTTATCATCCCATCCTCGTCTACCAGATACTCGCGCGAAAGCTCTTGTGCATCTATGACGTAGACTTCCAGAAGATCGTCCTTGGCGACCACATACCGCGCTCCCGCCCGGGTGTTCGGAGAGGCGCTCGAGGCTGCCGGCCTCAGGGAGGAGACCGGGGCCACAGTCGTAGGCGGAACTGGATTCTGCGCCCACGCGAGTCCACTCAGGCAAATTAAGCCAACCACAGCCAACACCACCCCAACCTCAGCCCCCCTTCCCGGGCGCGCCGCGCCGTAAAGTAAACGGCCACCTGTCCTACCGCCAGCCCCGCCAAGCGACATAACCCTCAAAAGCGGACCTTTTGCTCCCCATGCCATGATCTCTACTCCTTAAGACAACTTCCACATTCTTGACCAACATCCCTCCCGGCAAGCCGCAAGGGGGTCAAACTTCGTAAACTGGCACTTCGTCGGAGCAAAGAGCTTGCAGGAACTGTTTCATCCTTTTCCTTCCTCTTGCCAGGAGATTGGGTTGCAAAGCAGGACGCAGCTCCGCCCTGTGACTTACAGGGGAATACCTTGCAAGCCCCACTGGCCTTTACCCCTATCTTCGGCTGGACAGGGGGGGCACATTAACTGGAAGAGGAAGAATTCTCCACACGGCGGTGAAATTGTTAAGGCGCTCCGTGTTTTTCCCCCACCGTAGGGCAAAGCACGCCGAGGCCTGAACCCTAAACCTCGTTCACCGCCCGGCCAGCAGCGATCAGTAGCCTATGTTGATTGGCTACTTTTGTGAGCCACGCCGGCTCGGTCTGGCCAACGAAACGCCGTTTTGGCTTAACCTCAAAAGGGGACCGACCATGATGAGATTGAATCTCACCCTAGACTCGGATCTCGATGGCAGATCGCCAAGGAAACACATCTCCGAGCGGAGGATTTCGATGGCGGAATCAGAATGGGCTAAGGGAATGGCTCAGGAGCTCAAGGCTGGAAAGGCGCGAAAGGCCGAAGGGGATGGCAAGCTCCTGAAAGAGCAGACAACGAGGAAGGGATTTGCTTTTAAATTGTGGACAGACGCCAAGAACTTCCATCGCTTGGCGATCTGAATACGCTGTGGAAGGTTGTTAGAAAGCTTTGGGTGTGGAAGTCGAATCTAAAGCCTAGGCGGGGTCAGAGGGAGAAACCGGCAACGCCTTGCCGCATCGCAGCGACTCGCGGACGCGAAAAGTGGCCAGAGTCGTTGCGCGGAGACTTTCGAAGGGAATGGGCGGTTCCCCGCCGCTTGCCACCGCCGCAACGAAAGCTCGCAGTTCCTCTCGATGCCCTTTGTCCTGAGAGAAGAGGGACCTGGACCGGCAGTGGTTATCGAAATAAAACCACGCTTTCCGAAAGTCATCGGAAATTGCGGTTCGCGCTTGGCCATAGACTTCTAAGCGCTCTTTCGGAACGCTTGGGTCGCCAGAAGAGAGATAGAAGATCTCAGCCCGCGAGCCGTCGGCAAGGAGAACCTGAATGTGAAGGTTATCTTCAGCGCTGTCGCTGGCGCCTTTTACTGGCCAAGCCTGGATTTCTGTGGGTAGCGAGGAGGTCAGGAACCCCACCAGATCAATGAAGTGGCAGACTTCGCCGATCACCCGGCCATGTCCTTGCGCAGGGTCATTGATCCAGTGGGCGTGCGGCAAGCGACCTGCATTCACCCGGTAGATAATTGATAGCGGCTCACGACGTCCCTCGAAGAACTTCCTGCATTCGCGGGCAAAGGGGGAGAAGCGGCGATTGAAGCCCACGCTGAGTATGCGCCCTGAGCTGCCAAACGCCTCTGCAATTTGATTCAGTTCCGCCTCATTGACGCACAAAGGCTTCTCCACAAAAACGTGTTTGCCATGTTCGAGGGCTGCGATGACCAAAGGGGCGTGCAGGTGATGCCGGGTAGCAATAAAGACCGCGTGGACGGCCGGGTCGTTCAGAATCTCATTGGGATCGGTCGAACAATAGCGAAAGCCGAAACTCTTGGCGACCCTCCGCGCCGAAGCACCCGTAGCGTTGGCTAAGCCCAAGAACTCGACGCCCGCGACCTTCCGCAGGCTCGGCAGCAATCTCGCACGGCTGAAGCTTCCCGCCCCAATCCATCCCGCACCGATGGTCTCACGGGTTACCCTTGTTGGATCGGGGCGCAGCGACAGTTGCTGGAGTGCTACCCGGTTCGAAAGCGGCGCGGTGTGAGGATAAGTGAGAAGAATGCCCACGTACCTCTCTTTGGTCTCGCCTGAAAGCAACTTGTAAGCTTGCAAGGCTTCGTCGATGCTGAAGCGATGCGTCAGCAGTGGCTCAACACGCACCTTTTGCTGCGCCACCAGCTCCAGAAAAGCTTCCATATTTCTCTTCTCTGTCCAACGCACAAAACCGTAGGGGTAGTCGGCGCCTCGCTCCTCGTACTCAGGATCGTAGCGGCCCGGCCCGTAGGAGCGTGAGTAGCGCACCTGCAGTTCTTTCGTGTAATAGGGGCCGCGAGGAATATCGGCACGCACATCGCCCACCACCACTACCACACCTCGGTCACGCGCCAGCTCTCCCGCCAACTGGATAGGCTCCGCTGAGCGGGTCGACGCCGTAAGGATCACCGCGTCGGCTCCCTCGCCGCGCTGGCATAAGGCGCTGCAAGGGCTCTGTTCCCACTCCCGGTTCTGGCAAGCGAAATCCACGCCAAGTTCACGGGCCAATCTCACGCGATCCGGGTCCGGGTCCAGCCCCCAGACTACACACCCAGCCGCGCGGAGAATTTGTGCCACGAGCTGCCCCACCAGTCCCAACCCGACTACCGCCACTCGCTCTCCCAGCTTCGCCTCTGCCACCCTCACTCCCTGCAGGGCAATAGACCCCAGCGCTACCGAAGCTGCCGACTCGAAGTTAACGTTGGGTGGAATCTTCACACACAGGTTTTTGGGAATCCAATTTACCTCGGCATGGCCGGCGTGTCCCGCTCCAGCACAGGCCACGCGGTCGCCCACGGAAAACTCTCCTGCCCCTTCTCCCACCTCCAGAACCACGCCGGCGGAGCTGTAGCCCAGGGCTACGGCGGTATCCAGACGGGCGCGCACTGTCGCAACCACGTCCGCGATACCACTTGTCTTAAGGCGACGAAAGAGTTGCCGCACAAGGTCCGGCCGCTCAAGCGCTTTGCCCAGCAGCGTTTTGCTTCCCAGGTCGATCGTCGCACGTTCAGTCCCACTGCTGATCAGCGAAGCCTCATTCTTGACCAACACCCCTCCCGGCAAGCAGCAAGGGGGTGGCACGTCCTCCACTCGTAATTCGTGCGAGCGAAGATCTTGCAGAAGTTGCTTCATCCTTCCCTTCCGTTTGCCAGGAGATCGGGTTGCAAGGCAGGACTTCGCCGCACACTCTGTGCCACCGCCGGACTCGCTTCCTCGGCATCGTAGCGGCGCTTCAGTTGCTTCTCAAAGGGCGGTATGAGGGTGTCCAGAAGCGAGGAAAACTGGAAGAGGAGGCGGTCCTTAGTGAGGGCGCGCCAAAGATGTAACATCCCCAGAGCTTTCTCCCCAGCGCGCAGTGGGATGGAGGCGCTCCAGCAATCCTTCGATTCCTTCTCTCCAGAGCGCGACCAGGGGGCTAGGAGAGGCGCAGAGTCATTCGGCCAGCCCGAAAGCTGACATGCGACTCCGTCAAAGTCCAAAGCTTCCATGGCCTCCACCAACGCCTGCCAGCTTTCCTCCAATGCGGGGCTCACCTCTAATTGCCTCGAGGCTTTGCGAATCAGGATTTCGTTAACCAGCACCCGCCGTTGCGATTGCACGGCTCGGGACAGGTATACGTTCAATTCCGACAATTCCTCGTAATGAAGCCGGCTAGTCAGAAACCAGCCTGAGGCGCCGGCCAACACCGCCACCAACGCAATCAGGCTTCCGGTGGACTGAAGGATAAGGAGCGACCCGAGTGAAAACAGCGCTGCCAGCGCGTAGAGCCCCAGGACTGCCACGCGTGGCGTGAGCCTGCTTTGGAGCAGCCGGTGGTGGATGTGATCCCGGTCGGCAGTAAACAACGGCCGGCCGCTCAGAAGGCGGCGCAGCACGGTGAGCACAGTATCGAGCAAGGGAAGGCCGAAGGCCACAAAAGGCACCACGATGGCCAGCAATGTCGAACTTTTCTGCGAGGTATGAATGGCCAAGCTGGCCAAGAAAAATCCCAAGAAAAGGCTGCCCGCATCACCCAGGAAAATCGTGGCAGGGGCAAAATTGAAGCGCAAGAATCCCAGCAACGCGCCCGCCAGCGTGATGGCCAGAATGCATACGAAGTGGTTGCCTTGGATCAGCGAAACCACAAAGACGGAAACGGTGACGAAGAAGGCGATACCCGCGGCCAGACCGTCCAACCCGTCAATCAGGTTGAGAGAGTTTGTCACCGCGACTATCCAGAACGCAGTCAGCGCCAAGCTCAAGACGGGGCTGTGGATGCCATATCCAAGGATGGGTAGGCCAACGATCCGAAAGCCCGCCCACCAGACCATCCCTGCTGCCAGCGTCTCGGCTATCAGCTTTTGCCATGGGGCTACGCCTGCGAGATCGTCGTACACGCCGACAAGCAGCACCAACGTACCGGGGACCAATAAGGTGGCCAAGGTGCGCCACTCTGACAGGAACCGCGCTCGCACATCATTCGGTACCAGCAGCAACACGCCCCAGGCCGCAAGCGCCGCCAGGAAGATCGCAAGACCCCCCAAGCGCGGAATTTGCCGATGTTCCTGGCCATCGCGCGCCTCGCCATAGGCGCGCAAGCGCCAGCCCAGCCTCCTCACCGCCGGCGTCACCAGCAGGCTAAACAGCGCGCCAAGAAAGAACAGTCCGAGGTAGCTTCTCATGGTTTCCTCGCAGTCAAGGTCTCCGGGTTGCTCTCCGGAGCAAGCTCCGGCGCTTGCAACGGCTCTGACACGGTATGGCCCCGGGGTGCGCTCACCAGCCCCGCGAGTAGCTCGAAATAGGCTTTCGCCTGCTGCGGGCGGGAATATTTCTCGCGCACTGCACGCCTGCCGTTCGCGCCCAGCGCGCGGCCCAGTTCCGGGTGTTGCCAGAGCCTGAGGATCGCTTTTGCGAGGGCGTCGGAGTCGTCCGGAGGGACGGCGATCCCAGCCCGTGCGCCGAGCAATATTTCTTTTGCTTCGCCTTCCACGCCCAGGATTACGGGTTTTGCGGCAGCCATTGCCTCAAGCATCTTGGAGGGGATGGCCGTTTTGAAGACCTCGCTTCGGCGCAGGGGCACCACACATGCATCCGCCGCCGCCAGGTAGACAGGAACCCTCTCCCGCGGCTGCTTGCCGAGAAAATGCACATTCGGGAGGCGCAGCTCCCGGCTCCGCTCCAGCAGTTGCTCGCGTTCTGCCCCCTCGCCGATCAGGAGGAAGACCACGTCGCCCCGGTCACGCAGCCGCTCGGCGGCGAGCAGCACCGTCTCCAGGCCATGCGCCATGCCGAGCGTTCCCGCGTAGAGGAGCACGAATTGGTCTCGGAGCCCCAGTTCTTGTCGTAGCTCCTGGCGCGCCTGTTGGCCCCTGTGGGACTGGGGATCCAAGCCGTAATCCTCCTCAATGGCGTTCCGCATCACCGAGATTCTTCTCTCCTCGAGGCCCTGTTGGATCAAGTGCCGGCGCTTCCATTCCCCATCCACGACAATATGCGTGGCCCGCCGATAGAGAAAATTGGCGACCTGCCCCACGCTCCGGTAGAGCAAGGACCCGGCGGTCGTTTGTCCCACCCCCACCAGCGACTCCGGCCACAGGTCCCTCACCTCGAACACCCAGGGCAAGGACCGCAGGCTTCCCACCACCCAGCCCGACACCCCGACCAGAATCTGCGGCGAGGTGGCGATGACCACCCCCTTACTCGGGGCCACGCAGCTTCCCGCCACAGCGGCGGAAAGCGCGAAGGAAGCGAAATTTGCCCCCCGGCCCCACAACCTCCGATTGGCAGAAGGGTAGAGCCACGTCCGGTAAACCTTGACTCCCTCGCGCTCCTCGCGCACAAACCCATGCCTCCACAGTCTCCTGTATTCCGGGTGCAAGGTCCCCTCGGGATGATTGGGAAAACCGGTTAAGACTCTGACTTCCGCGCCAGCCCGAGCCCACTCACGGCTAAAACTGTCAACCCGCGCCGCAGGGGCACAAGCCTCGGGCGGAAAATATTGCGACATGTAAAGGATGTTCATGCGAGAAGAGAAACCTTCCTCAGACCAAGGCAAGGGCCGTTGGAACAATTTCAACGCCTTCCTGGGCCAAATCCAGCGGGATGAAAGGCAGCCTTTGCCCAGCCGGCGTGAACGCGTACACAAGGCGCACAGGCAAATCACCTTTCCAGGTCCAATGGAGCGTTGTTTGGCGCTGCCGCACACCGAACTCAGGCGCGTACCAGCTTTCTCGCGCCGCCAATTCTCCAGACCAATGGGTCGTCAAAAAATACTCATGTCCACCGAATCGTATTGTCCAGCCCGTGGCGCCCGCGCCGGCGCCACCAGGCGCGGAGTTGTTCTGAATCTCCACCCGAACCGCTGGGTGGAAGTGGATGAAGGACTCGACGACGTGCTTCCCCTTGCCGTTTAGTGAGTCGATCACCAACCAACTGTTCCTGGGTGTCAGGGCGATCATGCGCGAGTGAATGACGCCGCGATGCTGGTAGGCATAATGCACTCCTTGCACGAAGTAGAGCTTGTTAATTTCGCCTGCTTGGAGTCGTCCCACCCTGGGACGCCGCCCCACGCGAAAGCTCGCCCAGACTTCGGCCTGCTCTTCTCCGTCAATGCGCAGCGTGTTGTGCGCTGCCGTGGAACGCTCGTAGAGCCGCTCCGCGCAACGCTCGTAAGTGCTCGCGCCGGTGTCAACCACCACGCGCTGGCCGTGCAGCGAAAGCTCGTAGCTGAGGACATCGCAATGGCCGTGCCCCGGCTGGTAGTCGGGCCCCAGAGGTCCACAATCGAAAATCAAGCAGCTTTCAGAACGCGGAGCGCGAAGCACAGCGTACCCGCTTTCGGGAAAAACCCTCACCTCCGGGCAGGAGCTCGATGATGCTTTGGCCGACTGGTTTGCCCGCGCCAGGAGCTCACCCGCAGGTCGCGCGATGCCGAATGCCGCGTCATTGAGAACCGGTATCTCACCGTCGGGATGAAGCATGCAGCGCAGGAAATCAGCCATCCGGGTCACCCCTCGCGACAGCAGCTCCGCAGAATTAGCCGTCCTCCCACACGCCTCGACCAAGACCTGGAGGTCCATAAGATCCTCCAACACTTCCGCGTGGTACATGGGAGATCGTTCGACATGCCCGCCATCGGGAAGAATTTGTTCCGCCAGTTCTCGCCCCAGCAGCTTTTCTCCCTTCCCCCACCAGCGCGAGCTTTCGGGCGCCTCGAGCAGCGCGCCGGCAAACATCAACGCCTTGATATTTTTCATGAGGTGATTTGCCAAAAGATCCGTTTCCAGGCGCGTTTCAAGCGCCAGCGCCTGGATTCGCAGGCTGGCAAGGACAAAGCTGACGGCCCCGCCTTCTCCCAGGGCGTCCGCCCTTTCGGCGTTTCGGATTAAGAACTTCAACCAATTGACTATCCGTAAGGAGAGAGGATAGGGCTCCCACCCAATCTCCCCGCCCGTCTGGTTTTGCCTGCACCAGTCTCCCGCCAGCTCCAGCGCCTTGCGCAGGTGCATCCTATGCTGCGGGGCGCTGAGATCCAAATTGACAAAGTCAAAGTAATTGAGGTGGTACAGCCAAAGCCGGCTGAATCCCTCCGATGACCAAGGAATGCATCCGGAGGGCGCATGGGTGACGTTCAGAAAACAGAACTCGCCAGCCTCGAGCATCTGAAGGGCTGAAGCCCGCTGCCACTCCGGGAACGTCGGAGGTGGCGAAACTTTCCGCAGGGTCACGGGGGCGGGCTTCCACCCTCGGAGCTTGTGGCGCGGCAGCATACGCCGCTGAGCCAAAGCGGCAAGTTGCGCCCAGCGCAAGTGCCGCACCGTCCGCCAGTAGGTCCCCACGCCAGGCGTTGTCACCCGGGGTGCGAACTCTGGTAGGCGGACTTCGCCGTCTCGGCTGACTGCGGGCTGCGGTTCGAGTCCAGGTATTGTCAGTGCCATTCTTCGAATGAAATCAGCGCCCAGAGGTGGAGAGGATAGTCTCGCCGGCCGCGAATGAAATCCCGAATCAGTTCTTCCAGTGCATCCGGTCGGGATATTCTGCCCCCTTGAACTATGGCGCTGTGGCAGTCCTATCCTCCAACTTGGTGGCGATGATCGTGGCCATGGCCGAGCTGTCCCTCCCCACCTGCTCGGTTCGCATCCCGTTGTCGCTCAGCATCGCCGCCCATCTACCAAATGAAAAGCGATTGACGGACAGAGCGAGGTAGCCCAGGTAAGCCATACCCCTAGCGCTGAATAGGTAACCTAGACGGCAGACCGGAGGAAATTTCATAAGTGCCTGGAGAAAGCCTTCGAGCCTCCTGCGCCAATGAGAGGGATTGGGCACGGTGATCACTAGTACGCCGTTGTCTCCTAGTACCCTTGCAAGCTCTGCAATTTGGGCGAGTGGATTGGGTACATACTCGAGCACGCTCGACGCCACTACCCCTCGAAATGTCCCTGGGCCGAACGGAAGGCGAGAGTATTCGCCCGGTTCGCCCTGCACGAATTCAATCTCCTGGCCCTCGCACCGCTGTCGAGCTGCCGCGAGCATAGCCCTGGAAATGTCGAATCCGGATACGTTGAAACCGGCGCGCTTCAGGGCCAGCGTCACATCGCCGCTGCCACAACCAAAATCCAGTACCCGAGAGCCCGTGGAGAGGCGCTGCCGCAGCGGCCGGGTAACCGCCTCGATCCTGTGATGCATGCTCCCGCCCTCAGCATACTTGTTGCTCCACTGGCAGGCGAGGCCGTCGAAGTAATCTACCAGAGTCACAAAGCACACCATCCCATTCCCGGCTCAAGGCAGCGCGTTCTCCGTCCGTTCCAGAGAGCCCTGAATTCATGGCTGGACGGGTTCATTGCGAATCTCTCGCTCGATAATCTTGGCGTCGATCAGGAACCTCACCCAGAAGCTCCACAACACGTGGTAGATGAACCCCTCGCGACCGTCCAGAAAGCCGCCCTTGAGGAAGTAGTTTCGCAATAAGAACAGAAACGGACGCAGGAGTAATGGCAGTCGGTTCCACAGGTGCAGCTTGATCCAGCGTTTCCTTTCAGGCTGGGCGCCCCAGAGGCTAGCCGGGATCGAAGCCTCGTACCCTCCCCGGAATCGCTCAGAAAAGTACTCCTCAGCCTCCAGATCGGAATACGCATCATGTCGTTCGATCCAGGCAGAAAGCGGGCGATTATCTCGATGGTCGAACGGCTCATCAAGTCGGCCTGCTGCCCCGGTCAACAGGACGTGCTCATTCACTTCGCGGTCTTCGTACCGACCGGCTTGCCGCCTGAACAGCCGCAGGATCCAACTAGGTGAAAGCCCTCCATGCTTGAGCCAACGCCCAAGAAAATAAAACCTGCGATTCAGGTAGTAGCCCGCGTAGTGGCTATCGGGACTGCTCGCCACACGGCGAATCTGCTCCGCGAGCGGTGGAGGGATTTGCTCGTCCGCGTCCAGGAACAGTACCCACTGGTTGGAAATCGGGAGGTTATCAAGCGCCCAGTTGCGCTGGCGGGCATAGCCCTCGAAAGGATGAACGTAGACTTTAGCCCCCATCGCCTTGGCGATTTCAACGGTGCGATCCGTACTAAATGAGTCGACAACGAAAACCTCACCCGCCCAGCGGAGACTCTCGAGACAGCGTGCAATATTGGCTTCCTCGTTGTAAGTGATTATCAGAACACTTACGGGGGCGAGTCGTGCGGGCTCCATCTCGCTATGCACGATGTCAGGCACCGAGCGATACAACCCGCTCAAAGTCCTTCAAGTAGGTAGATGCGATTACGGGAAGGGCAAAGTCGGAAGCTGTCTGCCTCGCCGCTTGGCCTGCCTGACTTAGCCAGTCCCACGAGCGCAGCGCGGATTCGAGCGTCTTGGCAAGCTCGGCGACTGGCTCTGGCGCGCGGTGGTCAAAGGAAAGACCGTTCGTCCCCTCCGCGAGAAAGTCCCGAAAGCACGCGAGGCGCGAGACCAGGATCGGACACCCAAAGGCCATGGCTTCCAGCGGGGCCAGCCCAAGCGCCTCTCCCTGGTCTGCGAGGGACGGGTAGACAAATAGAGCCGCCCGCCGGTACCAAGCCTCAAGCTCGTCCTCATTGAAAACCGGCCCCACCCATTCCACCGGGGGGCCCAATGCGACGGACCGCTCCTCCAAACGCCGGCGGTAAGCTTCTCCTCCCCCCCCGCTCGCCTCTTCCCATGGGCCAACGATGGCGAGGCGCCACCCAGTGCCCCCCTTCAGGAGGCCGAAAGCTTCTACCAAATAATCAAGGCCTTTTTCGGGGTGAATGCGTCCCACGTAAAGAACCAGCTTCTCCGTTTTCTCGGAGGCAGAGTCGCCACCGGTGAAGTCCCCACGCATGATTGGATACGGAATATGGCACACCTTCCCCCCGTCGGCAGGGATTTCTTTGCGGATCGCGTCCGCGACGGCTCGCGAAATAGTCTGAATGCGGCTTGCGTGGCGGTAAAAGCGCATCTGGCCTTTGGGATACCGGGCCACGTGGACGTAGAGTGCTCCGAATCGCCGGGTGCGGATCAGGAGCGGAAGCACGGGGTTGTTGGTCACCAAAATATCGGCTTTAGGGAGCACCCTCAGCACGCGCAGTGCGTACCAGAGGTCCCTCCACACGACCACGCGTCTCTTCGACGAGAACTCAAAACCCCTTACCCGCACATGATGGACGCCATCCAGCCATTGCTCATCCGGAAGCTCTGAAAATGTGCGGGAGACGTGCGTTACCTCGTGCCCTCTCTTTGCGAACTCTCTTCCAAGACTAAACCACACCTTCTCTATAGCTCCGCCACGGATCGGGGGGATAGGCAACGTGCCTCCTTGGACGATAGTGATCTTCAAAGCAGTTCCTCGTGCATGTCTTGGGAGGCGGTAAGGGAATGCCTTCAACCTGCAGCATGCCTCTGGCTCTCCTCCACCCAGCTTAATGTCAGGCTGCACCCGCATAGGGCATTGTCGAACGCTCGCGGCCTTTAGTAGAAGTAGATGTCAGTGCTGGTCACCCCAAGGCGGCAGGGCCCAGTCCCCTCAAACACGCGGACTCTTTTCGCCGACTTCCGTAGCGCCCTGTAGGTGGGCCTCCACGAGTCGTCCACGACGATGATCCCATCCCGAGCGATGTTCTGTTCCGCCCTCTTGAAGCAGAGAGGCCGCTCGTTGTAACTCCAATCCTGCCCGTCAATTAAAACAACGTCGTAGGTTTCTTCGCCTATCGCGTTCAGGTAAGCGGAACGCGCAAAATTGTTTGGGTTCCTGAAATCGAACGGGCAAAGGTGGATCTGGACATTTGTCATGCCATTCAGAGCCAGCCTGTCGCTGACGAGGTTGAACCAGGCCTGATCATCTTCGACCGATACCACCCGGCGACATCGACGTGCAAAGAATAAAGTCGACCCTCCGGTTCCGTATTCGAACACATGCATTCTTTCGCTCAGGAAACTTTTCAAAAAATCGATAGCCTCCCAGGACAGCCAGGGAACCTCCAAGTCGACAGGGACTTGCTTGCGGAACCATAGGTTTATTAGGCTCCATCTTACATAGCGTGGTATGTCGGTGGGACCGGTGAGCAAATGCTTGCCCACTAGCATTACCCGTTGCGAATTACTTAAGTCCATCCGCCTTCCCTCATACGAACATTAGGAAAACGAGGTCACGGCAGTGGCGGATTTTGGGTCGCCAGGCTGTGTGGGACACGGGGCAAAGACGCGATCGGGGCGCCAAAGGCGTATCGGCGACCTCTCCAGTCCTCCCGACGCAGCCAGAGTGATGCCCTCAACGAACGAGATGCCCCACCGCCCCCAGTAGTCGAGTGGCGTGATCTTGCCATTTGAAGCGACTGGCCGCGCGCCTGCGGCCACTCTCGCTGCACTGCTGCCGCAGAGCTTCGTTGGCGGACAGTAAGCGGACCTTCTCAGCCAAGTCATCCGGGTCCCATGTCCGGAAGTAAAGCGCCGATTCCCCACAAATCTCCCGATTCACAGGCGTGTCTGCGGCCACGATGGGCAGACCGTAGGCCATTGCCTCGACCATGGGGAAGCCGAACGACTCGATGAAGGAGGGAAAGACAAAGAGGTCGGAGCCGAGATAGAGGCGTTCTACCTCTCGCTTCCCTAACGGACCAACGAACTGAACGCATCGGGCAATTTCGGGCGCTTGCGCGAGGGCTATGTCCTCCAGCCGCCCGACCGCGTTCCTTACCAATTCCCAATGTGGGTTGGCCGTGGTCTTCAACACGAACCCCCTGCCGCCATCCCGGTTCAAGAGGGGCATCGCTTTGAGGAGAGTGTCCAGGTTCTTGTGCTCGGCGTAAAGGGATACGTACAGCAGTCTCATGGGGGAGGGCCCGGACGTGTCTTCATGCCCGGATGGTGCAGGGAAGGTCCCGGCTACCCCGTTATGAACTTCAGCCCCGTAAGCATTGACCATGGCCTTGTGGGGCGGGACCTCAACGTACTCCCTCAGTTCGTCTAACATAGCCTGCGTCGGCGTCATCACCACATCCGCATTGCGGACGCTACATCCAATCAGCCACCGGCCCAACCAGAACGCAGTCCTCCTCTTCAGGCTCTGCCTCGGCACAATCATCTCTTGGTACAGCTTCGAGAAATAGACAGCGTTCCGGACGAGCAGGATTTGCTTGACCGGGCAACGAAACATCGCAAAGTTGGCGGTGGAGAATAACACATCCACTCTCTCCCGGCGCAGGAAGCGACGGAGAGTGACTTGCTCCCACCAGAATCTCTTCCCCCACGCCCCGTGCCCCACCGAGGTTGCAACGAGCCGCACATTCCGAGGCAATCCCTTCTGCCTCTCCGCCGTCTCAGGCGGCAAGAAGACGTCGAACTCGTAGCCGCTTTCGGGCGGGGGCAGGCAACGAAGCACGTTGGTGGTGTAGGTGATCGCCCCACCCATTTTGGCCGAGACGGCATTGATGACGACCTTCAAGGTGACTCCCAGATATTGCGACGAATCCAGTGCCTTAGAACGTAAAGCGCCCAGGGCCGTGACCAACTGGTCTTCCCAGCCAGAAAGGCGTGCCAAACTCTCTCCACCGCCCGCTGCTCGAGAGGGCATTTATCAGCGTCCCCTCTGCTCAGGAGCTCAGTCCCCACCTCGGCCCGCAAGCCGTTGCCCAACCACCGCTCAAACGGCAGCGTGAAGCCCATCTTGCGGCGAGAGTAGATCTCCCTGGGCAAACGCTGACCGACCGACCGCAGGAGAAGGGGCTTGGGTATGGGGGGATCGAGCTTGAGCCTGCCGGCCAGGGGAAGAACGTACTCCCATAGCCTGTAATCCAGGAACGGGGTCCGAGCCTCGAGCGAAACGGCCATGCTCATGCAATCGGTATCCCGGAGGAGCGTGTTGGCCATGTACGTTGACGCCTCGAGGACAGAGACCTGGTTGACCGGGTCAAGCTCGCGAACCTGCTCAACCAATTCTGCGTAATTTCCGGGCAACACAAAGTTGCCGTTCCACAGCTCTTGACGGGGCAGCATGCTTCGGACGGCTCCCGGCAGGAAGAGCGCCCGCAACAGGAAGTAGGGCTGGTTCCCATAATAGTCATTGCCGGCCAGGGCCAAGGCCTTCGAAAGCCTGTTTGTTTCGCTCCCCCCAAGCAGGGCGTTAAAGCCTCTTGCGAGAGGCGCCAACCATCCGGCGTACCTTTGGAAGCTCATCATTTTGGGCACAGAACAGAAGGTCGAGTATCCGGCGAAAATCTCATCCCCACCCAGTCCGCTCAGCGCCACGGTAACTCCGGCCTCTTTGGTAGCCCGAGAAATGACGTAAGTGTTGATGCCGTCGACGCTCGGTTGGTCCATCCCGCCCAAGGCGCTTGGGATTTCTTCCAGGAGCCGCTTGTCGGTGAGCTCGATCTTATGGTGATGGCAAGCGTGCTCGCGCGCCACCTGGTCGGAATACCTGGCCTCACAGAAGTCGCTTTCCCCGAAGACGACGGAGAAGGTCTCGAGCGGTCTCTGAGACGCCTCGCTGGCCGCGGCAACAATGCAACTCGAGTCCACACCACCACTGAGGAAAACACCGATGGGAACATCGCTGATCAATCTCTCCGAGACCGCCTGCAGAATTAGCCCTCGAATTGCCGCCAAAGCCTCGTCCGGAGCATCCGTCGCCGGAGGTCTGGAAGCCACTTCCGCCAAGCTCCAGTATCTGCGGGTTTCGAGATGCTTCTTTTCCCAAATGAGAGTATGGCCGGGGGGAAGCGACCGCACGCCCTCGATGATGGTGACGGGGTCCTGAACGCCTCCGAAAGCCAGGTAGGATGCCAGGCCCGTCATATCCAGGCGGCGCGGCACAAGCCCGCTGGCCAGCAAGGCGCGAACTTCCGATCCGAAGAGGAACCGGTCGGGCGACGCGTAGTAATAGAGCGGCTTAACACCCAGCCGGTCGCGCGCCAGAAAGAGCCTTTCCCTTCGCGCATCCCACAGCGCAAAAGCGAACATTCCGCCGAGACGGTCAAGACACGCCTCCCCCCACTCGCCATAGGCCTCGAGGAGCACTTCCGTGTCCCCGGTGGAGGTGAAGCGATGGCCCAGTTTCTGGAGTTCGCTGCGGACTTGCTGGAAATTGTAGATTTCTCCGTTAAAGACCAGCCAATTGCCTGTCTCAGGATCATGCATCGGCATATGCCCGGCCGGCGAGAGATCGAGGATGGCCAAGCGGCGGCTTCCCAGCCCGACGCACTGCTGCGCGTCCGAGCGGAGCGGAAGGATCTCCATCCCTTCATCGTCAGGACCGCGATGAGCCAATGCCCGTGTGCCCAGGCTGAGCGCCCGGTCAACTTCGGGCGAGCGTTTGCCGACTAGTCCAAAGATTCCGCACACGGTCTTATCTCTTTCGAGGTGCCTTCCGGTTTCTCTGTGCCTCAGTGCCTCTGTGGTTCTTGTTCACCGCTGATACTACTTTCGGGTCTGTCATGCCGAGTCCGCCACGGCGGACGAAGCATCTCGGCATTTTTCCGCACTGTTTGAGCTTACAAATGTGGGGATTCTTCGCTTCGCTCAGAATGACAGGCGGTGGCGCTTTCCCCTACGCAGGAGGATTCTTCGCTTCAAAGCACCTGGACAGTGCGTTATGGAATCCTGCGAGAGTGGAATCATAACTCCAGCTTTGAACCGTGCATCGTGCCTTCTCACCCAGCAGTAACAGGCGCTGTTCGGACTCGCAGGCGCGATCTATAGCCGAGGCCAGAGCCGCCGGGTCGTTCTCGGGTACCATGTATCCGTTCTCGCCCTCGATGATCAGATCGTGTGCCGCCCCAACCTTCCGCGTGGCGATCACCGGCAGCCCACTTGCCATTGCCTCATTGAGGACGAGCCCCCACTGTTCAACCTCGGAGGGCAGGACGAACAGGTCCGCAGCAGCGTAAAACCTGGGCAAGTCCTTCCAATCGTGGAACCCCAGGAAAAAAACTTGCGGCAAATTTTGTGCCAGCTTTTCGAGCGACTTTCTTTTGGCGCCGTCGCCGACGATGAGCAGTCCAATGTCGGATCGCTTTGTGGAAAGCCGCCGCAAAGCTTCAATCAGCACATCAACGCGTTTCAACCCGATTAATCGGCCCACGTAAAGCAGCAGATAACGCTGCCCCCAGCCGTTTTCGTCCCGTATGGTTTGGCGGGAAACGCGATAATGGTCCGCCTGGGTCTGAAAACACTCGTTATCTACCGCATAGCGCGCCAGGAAGATCTTTTCCGGTGTCGCACCGTAGAATTGCCAATACTGAGAATTCAAGGTCCCGACGGATAGGAAGGCCGAAACACGTTTTGTGAGCCACCCAAGGACCAACCGCTTCAGTGCAAGCTTAAGCTGTGGTTTCCCCTGCTCTGCAACCACGTTCGAGTCAGTCCGCACTAGCATCGGAATCCGGTGGGCGATAACCCAGAGAATCGCCAGCATTGTAGTCGCGGTGTTATAACCGTAGATGACAACTGCATCGGGTCGGAAAGCTCTAAGCTCTCGCCACACGCCGGGATTGATGGCTCCTACCAATAGCCGGCCATGCCATCTTGCCGGCGCAAAGTTCTTGAGGTAGCGTGCCGGGTATGGATGTGCGCCAAGACGCCATTGCTGTCCCGGCTGGTGGTCGCGAGAGTACAGCACTTGAATATCGTAGTCCCCCGACCTCGCAAGGCGTTCAAAAAGCGGCTCACGATAGGGTGTCGGGACGCCAACCAAAATCGCAACGCGTTTCTTCATCGCGAAACTCGGACGGGAGTAGTGAGGCGGGCAGCCAAGACGCCGAAGACCAGCCAGAACAAGATCGTTGAAAAAAAGCCTACACTGGTGAGCCACGCTTCGAAAAATGCGCTTGCCAACCCTCCTACCAAACACGCTGAAAGCGTGAGCATCACCCAAAACTCCTCTCCCGTTTGATGCAGCCTACGGAAGAGCATTAAGCGCTGGATCGCTGCGACAAGCACCCACGCCAGCGGGAGGAGCACAAAGCCAGCACCTATTAAACCGACTTCCTCTACCAACGCAAGGTAGCTGTTGACCTTCTCGCGCACGGCGCTGCCGCTTTCGAATGCAAACTCCCAGTCCTCGCTATACCCTTTGCTTACCCCAAACCCCACCCCGACCAGCGGGCTTTCCTGGGCCGCCTCCCACGAGGCGCTGAGGAGCTCTCCCCTCGACCTAAGAATGTAGGAACTGCCCTTATAAATGTAGACTCGGTTCAAGTTCTGCACATATTCAGGGAAGTACAAGCCCATAATGACCGCGGTGACAAGCGAGCCGCCCAGGAACAATCCAAAAGCCCGGCGGTGGGCAAAGTAGAGCCACCATCCGCACCCAAGAAAGGCGGCGGCAAGGCCCCCCCTGGATCTCGACATGAGCAAGAAGATGAAATAAGCTATGGTGAGTAGAACATTGGCAATCCGGATCTGCGGTGCCTTGTCAAACGACCGTAACAACTGGAGTAGCAGGACGGGTCCGACCAAGGGGATGAAGGCCCCGAGACCATTCGGATTTCCGAAGGGGCCTGCGAAATAACCCGCGCGCGCAGGCAAGACATGTATGCCCGCCAAGGCGCAGCCCAGCGCCACGATCACAGCGCACCAATAAACCTGGTCGAGAAGCTTGCACGAGCCTCCGGATGGGCCTGGAGATTCCAGCCTCCCATACAGCATGGCCGCCGCAGCCAAGCAACCAAAAGTCGCAGCTTTTAGGATCGTCATCAGGCCGTTTACCGAATAGGAGCTTGAAATCGCCGCGTAGGCCACAAAGCAAAAAAGGCTCAGATGCATCGGATGCCAAATAGAACGGCTTCCCTGCACAGAGCTCCGCAGAAGCATGCCCAGCGCCAAAGCAAGGAGCATGACCCAGCGGAACTCACCCAGCACTCCCCCTCGATTTACGATCGGCATCGAAGCACCCAGGAAAGCCAGCAGGGTGGACAGGACGAGGAAGTGCGGCGGAATTAGAGAAGCGAAGAGGACAAGCGCGGCCACTACAATCGCAACTGTCACCTACCAACCTCCTCTACCCACGAGAATCATTAGCGGATGCTGAAAAACCTTTGTGAACGTTGTCATTCCGACCCAGACCGCTCGCCTGCCATGCTGTCATTCTGAGTCCTTCGCTGTCATCCTGAGCGCAGCGAAGGATCTCGCCCTGCCCGCTCAGGATAAACTGCGCGGAGAATCTCGCTCTGGACTTTTCCGCCGAGAAACGACAGGGCGAGATGCTTCGCTGCGCTCAGCATGACAGACCCGGAGGTGGTATGAGAAGTTTGTTTCATAATTCATTCAGAGCTTCAAAGCGGCGGGCGAGTCGCCGACCTATTCGGGTGATTTGAGAACAAGGCTCGACCCACCGCTGAGGTGCTGCATAAGATGGGGGCTTCCGGCAATCGCAGCGACCACCTGCTCGACCGTAACGGACTCGATTCTGGCATCTGAAGAGGTCACCACTACGTGGCGAGGGTCCGCTGGGCAAGGCCCCCAAAGCTCGGGAAAGCTGGGTCCGAAAACCGCAATAACCGGAACGCGCAAGGCGGCGGCAATGTGCATGGGGCCGCAGTCGTTGCAGAGCAAGAGGGCGAAACGCCGGATCAGGGCACAAAGCTTTCCCACCGTTAGGGTCGCAGGCGCTTGCACAACCGTTGTCCTGACGCTCTCAACGAAGCCCTGTACGGCCTCGGCATCTGCCGGGCTTCCCGTAACCACAACCTTGCAGTCGAATTTCCCCGCTAGATGCTCGGCAACACGCGCGAAGCGGTCTGCCGGCCAGCGCTTCTCCGGGCCGCCCGCGCCCGGGTGTACTCCGAGAAGGCGGCTTCCGGCCACTCCTTGTTCTTGCAGCCATTCGTCCGCCCAGGCCAAGTCAGCGTCGCAGAGACCAACGGAGGGTGCGCTCTCCAGGGCAGGCACATCCAATGCCCGAAGAAGGCCATAGGCATGTTCAACACGATGCCGGTGATGGTCAGTACCTACGGCCGGTTTGGTCTCTTGCATTGCGGCGCCGTCCAGGCAGACTTGCGTATGGATTCCGGTGCAGAGACCCAGGATGCGGTCCATGGGATGGTCGTAGCAAACCACCAGCAAGTCGTACGACCGCGCTCGCAGCTCGCGAATCAGCTTGACGGTGTCCAGAAATCCCGCACGCGGCGACTCCCGCCTCAGCGTCCATCGCGCCTCATACGTGATAACCTCATTTACTGCCGGATGGTTTCTGGGAATGTCCGCCACAGCGCTTTTGCAGACGACCGCGATATGAGCTTGGGGGTACCTCAACCTGAGATTGGCGAAGAGCGGGGTCAGCAAGACAAGATCGCCGAGGTGAGACAGGCAGATGCACAGGACTCGGCGGGGCTGGTGACCATCTGTACGCGATGAGTAAGCACAGAAGGCCCGATTTGCCGCCCTCAGGGTGCCGAGAACTGCTCGCGCCGCTGTACGGGACAATGACATGATGCCTTAATCACTAACCCTTCCGGTGGAACCACAAATCGAAGTAGCTGCTTTGCCCGCGGCGTACATAGTTTTCAATAAACGCCTGGCGGAACGAAGCGGGAAACGCATTGACGTCTTTGAAGGGAACTTCCCCTCTAGGGATAAGCCAAAGACTCCGTCGTCCCGACCGCAGCGCCTCGAGGGTTGCCGCGGGCATGGGGAGCCCACCCTCTTGCATGTCCATAAGAGCCGGCGCGTCCACCAGATAGGGTTGGTTCCGGAATACGAGCTCTGTCCTGTTGAACGTCAAGGGATAGGAAACGCTCGTCGTAATGTTGGTATCCCCATACCCCATTAGGATGTCGCAATGGGGATACCTTTGTTCTAAGTTCTTCAGATCGTCAACGACGGATTTTGCCTCATAGTTCCTGGAAAGACTACCCTCGATCACCAATCGGGCGCCGCACGCCCCGTACAGCAGAAGCGCCAGGGTGAAGGAAACAAGCGCACTCCAAGCGAGCCTGGGCATGCCCCGATCCCACATGGCCTGAACGCGATGAGATGTTTCAAGTTTGCCCAAGAGAAACGCCACCAGAGGAATGAACGGCAGCAGGTGATGAGGACCAGCGCCGGGTTTGCTAGCGACCACCAAGATCAAGAGCGAAGCCAGAACAGAACCACCAACAAAGAATTTGTTCCGGTTGAGAGCACACCGCCAGTCCTCCCGTGAGGAGGCAAACCAACAAGCCATCAAAACCACCAGCGGCAGCACGTAAAACCCGCCAATTTCCAATGTGCGAATGCCATCGCGCCAGTCGAGGCCCTCCCTAGCCGAGTTTCTCAGGCACTCGAAGTAGTTAAGAAGCGATATACGCCTGAATAGTGCAAAGGGGAGAACCGCTGTGACTGCGCTGGCCACAAATGTCCGGGCCAAAGCCTGAACCCGGTTCCGCTGGTAAAGAAAGCCAAGGTAAGGCAGAAAGTAAGCGATGGCTGTGGCCTTTAGATTGAAGCCTGCGCCCAGCGCCAATCCGCATAACAAGGGCGCCACCCACAAATTCTCTAGAGTGCATGCGAAAAGACCAACAGCGCTACAAAGCACCAGGAAAGAATCCGGGCGAGGGAAGAATGCGTAATTGTTAAAGAGAAGGCAGGCTGCACAGAAGTAGAAAATCGCGGTGAATGAGGCATTTCTTGAAGTGGAACGACCCAAGCTGAGGCGGAGCAACACCAGACTCACTAAAGGACATATGACGCCCGGTAGCTTGGCAGCGTGCACACTTCCACCAAACAGCCACAGACTGGCGGCGATGGCCAGGAACGAGGCTGGCCCGTACACCATTGAGTATCTTGGTGCCGCGTCCACGGTCTGGTAAAGCGCATGACCTTTCCTAAAAAGCCAAGCAATGGCGACCACCGTGGGTTCAGCGTGATCCAGCCAGCCGGCGGAGAGCCAGTAGGTGAGGATGGCCAAAATAAAAAGTGGCAACATTACGAAGAGAGCCAACCCAGCCAACAATTCATAGTACCGCTGCATTCTGAGTGGTCGGAGCCTCGAGCCGGAGAGCAGCGTCACCACCAAGAGAAGAACCGGGAAAACGAGCCGGTAATGACCGCCCAATATGCCCGTAGCAGTACCTACCTTCGTATCGTCATTAGATTAGAGAAATGTCAGACGTGTGAGCAGCCTCTGCCGCGATTCGAGAGGCCGCCGCAGCGACTATCACCAACACCGCGAAGCAACTATCAGGATATTGTCGTTTTGTCTCAAGAGGCCCCAGAAGAAGCTGCGAGCCAGGTTCTGCAGCGCACCCACTCCAGCGCGGGGCTCGCAGCGGCAATAAGCGGTTCCGCAGTTGCATCATCGTGGATCATTGCCTGAATTCGAGGAGAGGAGCTACCACTCAACACCGTCAAGTGTCTCTACGAGCCAAGGCGAAACAGAATTGTTAGCATCCCCGGCGGGGACTTGTAGAGTGCGCGAATTACCGAGGCATCGGAGACCTTCTGTCGGCCGAGCGCGAGGGATAGTCGCATCGCGCGTGACGAGACCGGCCGACGGGTCTTTTTCAGTGCCGGGAACTCCTTGAAGGCCTCGTAGAATCCCCTCAACACATGGCGAAGGAATCCCCCCCACGCGGCCTTGGCTGTGTACTTCACGAGGACGTTAGCGGTACTCAGGCCCCACCAGGGGAAGGGCTCATTGAGCCATGCCTGCAACAGCCGAGCTTTTGCCGTGAGCCGCCCGGCTTTCCCCATGTCACGGTATTCGGGAGAACCAGGGAGTGACTTCCCCGGAACAAAATGCGGATGCATCACGGTAGCGTGCGGGAATTGGAGGAGCCGATATCCCCTGTCTAGAACACGAAGGCTTAGGTCTGACTCCTCGCAGCCCCACTTGACGAGCTCTCGATAGTATCCCGTCTCCTGAAGTACTGCCTTGCGGACGCAGTGGCCCAGTCCCCAATAGTAGGAGGTATAGTACTCGGCCTCGGGGAAGACGGGCACACGGCGTTCGGCATCCAGCACGCGAAAATTGATGATCGCCAGTTCGGGCTCAGCCTCCATTCGGGCAACCACATTCGAGATGGCATCGACGTTGAGGAAGTAGGCATCGTCGTCGATGCTGATGAGGTAATCCCCTTTCGCCTCGCGCATCAGGAGGTTGCGAGCGGCGATAAGCCCACGGTTTTCGTCAAACCGGAATAATCGGATGTCAGGATGATGGGAACGAATATAATCCGATGTGCCGTCATGGGAAGCGTCGTCGAGGACGAGGATCTCCAGATTGGGATAGTCCTGCGCATAGAGGCTTTGCAAGGCTCTCGGCAACAGCGTCAGCCGGTTTCGCGTTGCGACCATCGCGCTCACAAGTGGATGCATTGTCGGCTACTTATTGATAGTGGCAATCTGTAGTGCCGCCGGGCGTCATTCTAACCTTCGGGCCGCAACCGGGCCCCGAGCGACCGGGACCTAGGCGAAATAGGGCCGATGAGGAGACTCCCCGCGGAGGACCTTGGCAACGCCCCGAAGTTTTCCGCAAAGCAATTGGAGGTTGGCACGCCAAGGGCGAGCCGGATTCTTGACCTGGGCCATGGTGCAGTACAAAAGTTCATACGCGAAGAGGCGAAGATAGTCACCGGGGCGTCGTCGCAGGAGGACGTGCATGACGACAGCGTGCCGGTTCAGAATCATACTTTCCCCTAGTGCCCCCCAGTCTTGGGGGATGCTCCCCATGCACTTATGGAGCAGCCGCGCTCGGGTTGTGTTCAGCAGCCGGTACCGTCTAGCCACGCGGGCCGACAGGTGGACGTCCTCCATGAAAGAGTAGCCCGCAAACGTTTCCCAAGAGCGCTCGGCGAGATAGGCCTCCCGGCGGTATGCCATCGCCGCCCCGTTCAGCCACTCCACGGGCTGAATCGCATCGGGACCGTCCGTCGGGTAGAAATTAATCGCCGGCCCTACCAGTCGACCGGCGTAGCTGCCCTCCATCCTGCCACCCAAGGCGCGCAGCAAGAGGGCATTGAGGCGCGAAGGCGGCCCATAGCCATCACCAACTATCGTGCCACTCACACCGCCTACCTCGCCTTTGGTATCGTCCTCGAAGACTCGCATGATCTCGGCAATGAAGTTTGGTTCCAGCACTACGTCGTCGTCCAGGAAGAGGATGATGTCACCTCGGCTGGCCTCGGCGCCGCGATTGCGCTGCGCGGCAGTGCTTCGGGCGGCGCTGCGCTGGTAAACAAGCGACACCGGAAACTGAGCCGAAAGCGACCCAGCCAATTCCTCAGTGGCGTTGTCATCCGAGGAATCTACTATGATGATTTCCGACGGCAGGCGTGTCTGGCGTGCAACGCTGAGGAGACAATCCCTCAGTGGATCCGGGCGGTTCCGAGTGGGGATCACGACGCTACAATGCGCAGCCTGCACAGCCTTCACCGGTGCATCCATTGTTCGAAACCACAGGACGGTGGCTAGCGCCGTGAGTGCGCTAGACGCTCACGGCATCCCAGGATCGAGTTGCCTCGCACTGGGGAAGGGCGGTTGTCTTCCGGTGACACGCCCCAGCGGATTGGTGCAAACCCAGTCAAGCCCACCAACCTTCGACCATCGCTAACTATTCCCCCAAACAACGTACCGTTCGCCAGGGTTGGCCTTTGTCCCGCCCAAGTTCTGGCTACCGCCCTCATGGATCTTCCTCAGGCCACAGACCCACGAGTAATGCGCAAGAAACAGCTCGTCATTCAATTCGATTGGCTCGCACACTGTCCTGCGATGATAATGCACGTGCATCCGAAAGATGCCCGGCGACCTAAGGACCCTTCGAATCTCCCTCGCCGTCTGAGCGAAATCGTCCACATGGTCGATCGCGTTGACCGAAACCACCGCATCAAATGAGCGAGCGGGAAAGGGGATATCCTCCGCCTTGCATCGGCAGTACGTGAAGTCGTTGGACCAGACGTCGAGTGGAAATCCAACCTTTTGGTACTCGTGCACGAGCGGATCGATGCCAATCCGAAGACAATTGTTAAATGCGAGCAGGTTAGGAAACGGGCCGCACCCTACGTCAAGGAGACGCAGACCCTGGAAGGAGTTCCCAGTGAGCTGCAAGTCCCCAACATACTTCGGCATCTGAAAGCAACGAAGCCAGGTTTCCATTGCATCGATGGGCATCCCGCGCTCGGACTTCACCTTTTGTGGTTCGCTCGGACAAGCGAAGCCATACAGCGGAGTTACACCATGATACCAGTCGACGTACCTTTTGATTTCTTCCCTCCAGAAAGCTAGCTCAGCGTCGCTTTTCCGCCGGGTTGCCCACGGGCTGGCCGCTTCAAGCTTCGCTCGAAAGGTCCTTGCTACCCTGGTCAGTGACGATAAGCTCATAGATGTTGCTCCTTGCAAACCGCGAAAGTCAAAACGAGCTCACCGTTGAAAACACCCATGACCACCGAGGCTGTTGGATTGGACATGACTCCTGAGGTCGTGTATGCCGGCGCGGCCGCAAGAGAAAGCCGTTAGGGCCCTCTTGAGCCACCCGCATCAGGCTAGCCCCGATCATGGGAGGGACTCAAACCCACTTGCGGCGGACCTGACGTTGACAATAACCGATCGGGTTGCGGGCGCGTTGCTTCCACCACCATCGTCTCCAAGCGGTTCATCTCCTCACCGATCCAACGGCCGTGGCTTTCAATGCCCCGAAGATCATCGTCCTCGCTCTCTCCCACTGCGAACCAACGAAACCCTGAGAATCCTGTGGTCCTAAGAGCTAGCTCCATGGTATCGGGGTCGTAAATAAACTCATGGCCCCATAGGCGGAAGAAATTGTTAACCACGAAGCCCGCCAAACTTGAACCGGGCTGAGGACCGAACTGGGCATTGCTCCACCTGATGTACTCTTCCTTTGCTCCACCCTTCGCCGCCGTAGTCAAGGCGACGATATTGTTGAGATTTGGAGTCGCAATGCGAACTCGCCCGCCACACTTCAAAACCCGATAGCACTCTCGCAGCGCCGATTGACCCTCAGCGTAGGATATGTGTTCAATGAAATGCTCGGAAAAGATATAGTCAAAAGTGCAATCCTCAAATGGGAGGGGCTCTTTTGCGTCCAGGAATAACACATTACTGTTCAGGGGGCGGATGTCGGAGTTCAGCCAACCTGGGAGGACGTTTTCACCTGCCCCGATCTGAAGTTTCCGGACTACATGAGTGCGAAGATAGGCCTGAATCGGTGCCGTCCGCTCGCGGCGCCACTTCTTAACAAGCGTCCATCTTTTGTAGTCGCGAAGGGCGTGATAAAAACGCCTTCCCACCGCGGTGCGTAGCACGGACCGCCTGCCAAGAGACCGTAACCTCTCGTTCATTCAAGCCCACTCCTGCTCCCCAGGCGCTCAGCACCTTGGAGTCAGATTTAGCCCGGTGTTCAGCTCCGTCCCACTGCGAACCCACGAAACCCCGAGAATCCTGTAGTCCTGAGAGCTACCTCCATCGTATCGGGGTGGCAGGTAAACGCATGGCTACACGCGGTTCGCCGGCAAGAGCCGTTCCGAAGCACTACGAATGACCCGGCGCACCCCAAGCCGTGCAATCCGGACGGGCAGCAAGATCAGGGCCTCGATCACACGGGGAGAGACACTACACTTCAGTCCCCCCACAAGTAGCCCGAACCCGGTCGCGAACTCAGCCTTGGCGAATGCACCGCACGCGGCTCCGAGCGCACGGAGAGAAGCGAGTTCTCTTGCTTTTCGTGAGATGACATCCGCCCGAGCGGAGGGGAGGAGCGGACGAATAGCTGAGATGCAGCGACGCTCATCGACAATGGTCCGGGCTGATCTCACGAGAGCCGAAGTGCATGAATCCGAGTGAACGCGAAACGTCGCCAATATGGCGGGTTCGTACCAGACCGGATAGTGCGCCGCAACTCTTGTCCACATTTCCCAATCCCCCGCATAGGGAAGGTCCGTCCGGTATCCCCCCAACTTCTCGTAGACACTGCGCCTGACGACTATCGCTGCAAACACTATCCTCTGCGACAGGCCGATTTTTTCGATGAAGCCAGGCAAGGTGCCGGAGGTCGGTCTCTCCAGCTCGGAATCCCAGAGGGGACGCTCCTGGTCATCGACGAAGGTGTACCGACAAAACGCTGCTCCCACATCGTCGAGACCTTCAAGGGACGCTTGCAGGCGCTCGTAAAAGCCTGGAAGTACGAAATCATCAGTATGCAGAATGTGCACCCACTCGCCCAACGACCTCTCGATGCAGCTATTGAAGTTGGCGAACGGGCCGATGTTACGAGGTTGGCGAACGAAGCTTACCCGGCCTCCGGCTAGTCGCCGTACGAGCGGCTCGGGATCATCAAGGGTGGAAGCGTCGTCAACTACCTCGATCTGCATTTCCTCAGCACCGGGATCCTGCGACAGCACACTCCTTAGTGCCCTCTCGAGATACGTCACCCGGTTGTAAACGGGGATCATAACCGACCAAAACGGTCGCGGCCCTGTGCCGCTCGGGGGGGAAATTGGGGGCGGTGGAGGATATGTCAGCACAAGAGGAAGCGAGTCCAAAGTTGGCCCTTTCCCTCGGTAAGCGGAGCCATGGACGCTTTGTCCACGACGATCACCCTGAAGCTCGGATAGTCGACAGAGTCAATTCTAGTGCACGCCCCTCTGTCCCGCAGAGCGGGATAGAGGGGACAGGGGGTGAGGGTCGTTGGCTGACGCCCATTCAGGGTCGATTGTAAAGAAATGGGTGGGACGCGACACCGGAACCCCCAAATCCTGGGCCGTTAAGCGCGTCTCAGGCCGACAGCGCGCTCCAAATGCCAGCTTAGCCTCTCCGCGGCGTGTTTCCAGGTCCAGAAGCTGCGTACCACCTCCAGCGCCCTGCGCGCGAGTCGCTCCCTCTGGACATCATCTCGTAGGAGTTCGGTTGTGGCCTGGGCAAACGCCTCCTCGTCCCTTTCCGCTAGAATTCCTGTTTCGTTGTGAAGCACGCTCTCCCTTACTCCTCCCTCCTTTACAGCAATGACCGGGGTTCCACAGGCCATCGCCTCCAGAACTACCAACCCAAAGGGCTCCAAATACGGGGCGTAAAGAAACAGCTTAGCCTTGTTATACAGGCGAACGAGGTCGGAGTCGGAAACAAGTTTCTTGATGCTCAAGTCTACCTTAAGTGTGGCTGCAAGTCTCAGCAGGTGCGCCTCCCAGCCGGGGTCAGTCCCATTCGCGGCAATTATGATTTTGGGCCGTGCCTGTGCGTCTATGCGAGCCAAGGATCGGATGAGGAAGTCATAGCCCTTAGAAGAGCTGCACCACCCGACGGACAAAACATAATTCTCCCGGCGTTCGAAAAGAGGCCGAAAAAGGTCCGTGTCGGTTCCCAAGTACGACACAAAAGCATTGAGCCCATACGCCCTCAGGATCACCTCCCGCGAAAAGTAGGAGTTCGTCACGACATAGGACGCGGACAGCGCGTTGCGTTTATCGAGTTGGCTCACCCGTCTGTTGCGGTAATTGCGGAGCCTCTCCCTCAACCAATCGAACCTTCGGATGGGCACGCCAGCAGACCCCGACACTACATCCAGGACGGCCTCCTGACACCTATCGGGTTGTTGGCAATAATACACGGTAGGCTTGGCCAAGAATCTCAATATGAATGGTGATTGCGTATCCCTATCCTGCTCGCTGAGTACCACGTCGTATGAGCCCGCATTGATGGCCTCCGCGATGGATTGCTGTCCCCGCTCTTGATCTCTCAGCGAAATGCCTAACCGCAATAGGCGTCTCAGAACAGAGGACGTGGCGCCAAGGGGCGTCCGCCGGATAGGGAAGACCCGGCATGTGGTTACGACATCCCTCAATGGCAAGAAGTTTTCCTCCGCGGTTGAGGGGATAAACGCGTCAACTGCGTGACCCGCCTTCACCAGATGTTTTGTGAGGTTGTAAAGGGCTCTCTTGCCGCCGCCGGACGGGAGGTTGTGGAAAACGGCAATTCTCACTTTCGCGCCACCGCGATCAGGTCTTCTGCGAAAGCCGCATGGGGAATCCCGAGTAGTTTGGGGAGCACGCGCAGTCGGCTCTTCCGTTTCAGCCGTCCCATCAACGTGCTCTCCATGCGACCAACTTTTTCCTGTTGGACCTTTTCGAGCTTGAACCCCACTGCTCTAGCCACTGCCTCTCCGGATGCAAAAGCGTTCATCCGCGGGTCGAACAAGAAACGGGACACTCGGGCAAGCCAAGGTCGTCCAGTCCCCCGTTATCGCTAACATTGATGTGCACCACTCTCATGCTCTGCGTTTCTCGCCTTTGAATCGACGAAAAAAGGAGTTCACCGCCCGCCTCAGAGGGCGTCCAGCAACGACTGGGCGAGTCAGAAACGCGCGCCCCACGTAGACCAGAGCCCGAACGGGGCTTCCCCGTCGGTAGTGACTCCGAGCAGCCGAAAGCATTGCATTTGAAAGGGTGAATCTATCGACCGGGCTGGACCTCGAGAGATCGATCAATTCCTCAAATAACCGTAGCACTGCATCGTCCTGAGAGGCTCGTGACATCAATCCAATCAAGTGAACATAGCCGTTGACAAGAACTCGTTGTCGTGAGGTCTGGCTTACTCCCAGTTCCTCTAGAAACCCTTCAGAGATCACCGGCTCTCGGCAAGTGGGTTCGATCGAATGATCGAGCCTGACTAGCGACAGTGCATGGGCACCTAGAACCGAGAGCATTTGTTGCCTTGAGTCACACATGGTTAGCTGCTTCGAGTGGATTCTCTTGCGGAGCACCACATCGGGCAGATTGGCCACCTCCCAGCCCTCGATGATACGAAGACTGAGGTCGTAATCTTCCGCGCGCAAGAACTGAGCCCGGTAGCCTACAGTGGCGTCGAACGCTTGCTTTCGCATCATTAAAGCGGGATGAACAAGGGGAAATGAAAAGGAGCGCAGCGCGGCTCGAATCGACGCGTCTTCCAGAGGAAGCTGCTCAAGAAAAAGCCGCCGCCCTTGATCGTCGATTCCCTCGACAGCCCCGCCCAGGAGGCCGACCTTCTCGTGATTCTCCAGGAATGCGACCTGCCGATCGAGGCGATCCGGCGGTGCCACGTCGTCTTGGTCCAAATGAGCAATATACTTGCCCCTCGCTAGTGCACAGCCGCGGTTGTCGGATGCAGCAGACCCTCTGTTCTCCTGATGGAAAACGCGAACTCGCGGATCGCTTCTCCCATAAGAATCAAGTATCGAAGCAGTCCCGTCGGTCGAGCCGTCGTTAACGATGACGAACTCGAAATCGCTGAACGTCTGCGAAAGGATGCTCTCGATGGCTTCGCGCAGGAAGCGTTCGCCATTAAAGACACTCATCACAACGGAGACAAGTGGGTTGCCTTGCAAGGTCATCTCCGGTATGATGACGCTAACGGTCGACATACTCGATACTCTGATTTGTAGAAGTTCCCAATGCTCGTCGTGTTGCCTCTAGGTACCTGCGGCCCCACCTCAGGCAGGGCTCCAGATGGTTGCCTTCAGCCCATTCATTCCAGGCATTAATGAAAACCAATGAACCCTCGGTGATGCCTGAGTTTTCGCTGGACGCGATGCCGACCCTCCGTCGGTTCACAATTTCACGCAACCACCGTTCGTAGATCTCTGGCGTCGAGTTAACAAGAATGACCGCGCCCTGCTTTCGCCTCGGGCTATTGTCCCAACTCGGACACACGCAGGGTATCCGCGGATAAGCTGGAACTGGAGTCGCTAGTGCACTCTCGACAAGGTCTTCGTACTCACAGACGAGGTTATCGCGGAATCCGGGTTCGGCCGTTCTGAGCCTCGTCCGATGCCACCACTTCCTACGAGGAATCCGCGAGTTCAACAGTACCGACCAACGCGGCTGGAACTCCACAGAAGAATCGAACCCCATGTTGCGCGGATCGCCACGCTCGTCACTAAAGCTCTCCACTCGGGCCAGAAATAAACCCTTCAAACCCGCACGTTCTGCCTCGCGCTGCCACGCTGCCGTTGTTTTTTCCGGTTCGGGCAATTCCGATGCGCGGTAAACCAAGAATAGCGGCCGGTCCGCGACTCGAATGTAACGGCGATCTAGGAAAAGAGGAATCAGGCTCCGGATGTGCGCCACATCATCTGCCGCGCTGTAGCGCTGCTCGAGCAGCACGTTGGCTTTCTGTCCGTCCCACCCGCGCGTCCAATTCTCGTTGGCCCAGCAAAGACAGAAAGGAAAGTCGGGCTCTCCGCTTTTCCAGACCTCGTTTACCGGACGATCGAGAACCTGCCGCCCGTTGAACCAATAGTGATAGAAGCAAAACCCGTGGATTCCGTAGCTCGCGGCCAGCTCGGCCTGAGCCGCTCGCGCCTCTGGCAGTCGCAAATCATAAAACCCCAAGTCAGCCGGCAAGTGTGGCTGGTAATGACCTGGAAATCGAGGCCTAGCTCTTACGACATTGGTCCATTCAGTGAAACCTTTCCCCCACCATTCATCGTTCTCCGGGATTGGGTGGAATTGGGGAAGGTGGAAGGCAATGGCCCGGACAGAACCGCGGCTTGCGGGGGCGCGTTCGTCCGGCCTCGCGTTATTAGAATTCTGAAAAATGTCCGAAGCAGAGTGATTCATGATTCCCGGCTTTTAAGTCGTCGGAGGACACACACGCTTATTATGGAACCGGTTACACCCTCCGCTATCCTGTTTGCTCCGTGCAGCCGCCTGGCTCAAATGCGCCTCCAACCTTTCTCCTGCGCGTCGTAGGGTCCAGAAACTCCGGACCACCTGCACCCCGCGGCGGCCCATCCGCTCACTCTGCTCTCGTTCTCCAAGAGGTCAGTGGTCGCCGGCGGCTGTGTCTGTCCTAGCCCCTGCGTCGAGAAGACCGCGTGCAGCAGCCCAAACTTTGTCGGTTTCGACCCCGAGAATACAGTGCGCTTCGAGAGACTCACAGGAATCGCGGCACGGGGCCGTGGCGTGCACAGGTTGAACGACCACGTGAGGCACGCCCCAGGGATGGAGCCGAGCCGGCGAGTTATAGTGCTCTGTATCACCAGCTTCTGGGTGGCACGAAATCTCAACCACCCTACTGCCTGCCGCCGCGGCCAAGTGCATGGGGCCACTGTCGTTGGTGACAGCGAGCTGGCAACACTCGAGCACTGCGGCCGTCTGACGCAGGGTCGTCCGGCCTGCGAGGTTGAGGAGTGCGGCCCCCAAACCTGACTCTAGCTGTGCGCCAAGGTGGCGATCTTCCGGCCCGCCGACCACCGCAAGGCGCGCATCGTATTCGCGAACGAGCGCCCGGCCCAGTTCCACAAAGCGTTCGATGGGCCAGCGCCGCTTGCGGGCACCCGCGCCCGGCGCAAGGGCAATGACAAGATCATGGGGCCCGATACCTTCGCCCGCGCACACTTTCCGGGCGAAAGAGCGGTCTTCCTCGTCGAGCCAGATCTCCAGGCGGTCATCCCGGGCGTTGGCCCCCAGAAATCGTAAGACGTCCAGATTCCTCGCCACTTCATGTTTTGCATCGCGGTTGTCTATAACGTCGGTCAGCAGGCGGTCGAGCCCCGCGTTCTGTTGGTGTTTGCGCTGGCATACGTGTTCCGAATAACCGACACGTCGCGAGGCTCCGCTGAAATAGGTAAGATACGTTGAGAAAAAGCAATCGACGTCCCATCGGGGCAGTAAGGCAAGATCGAATCGCCGCTTCCAAAGTCGCGCGGCCGGGACATAGAGAATGCGGGCAAGCAGCTTGAGTCCTTGCGCCCGGCCCGTCGTCCGCCAGTCGAACGTGCACACCTCATTGACGTAGGGACACAATTCGACGAGGTTCAAAACCTGCGGCCTGACAACCAGCGTGATCCAGGCCGCTGGGGCATAGCGACGCAGTTCCCGCAGAAACGGCGTCGCCAGGACTACGTCACCGATCTCATCCAGGCGCACGACCAGGATCGCCCGCACGCTCTTCAGCGGTATCTCTTTGTGGGCGCGCCTTCCCGCCAAGAAGTACAGCGACCGACCGACGGCGCAGGCTGCCTCCGGCGTCGTCATCCCTCCCACCATTCTACGCGTAATGCTTTTTAGTCCAGGTAACGGTCTCATGCTGTACGGTCAGGGGTTCGGGGACGAGGTGGCCCGTTTATGGTCCGTGCTTGGCGAGCAGCCAACCGCGCGACTCATCTAACCCGAGGATACTGAACTGTTGGTCCTTTTTGATGTGCTCGCAGCTTCGGAAGTGCTTGATGTGATTGATGTCGTCAAGCAGGAGTAAGTACGAATGATTCTGCATCACTCGCTCCAGGATCGAGAACTCCAAGAAGCCGATGCCTCCCGCCGAATCCATTATGATCAAAGGGTCCTTTGTCTGAAATCTGACAAGGTACTTTTCCAGCAAGTCTCCCCCGGCGTATGAAAAAACTCTGTCGAAGAGCCATCTCATTGCCTGCCTTCGGCCTTTGTGCGCGCCTCCGAGCGCGCCGAGGATCTCGTTTCGGTAGAACCGCACTGGATCTCTAGTGTCGTCGATAAAGATGTCAGGGTATCGGTCAGGGTTGCGAAGAACATGGTCGTTCTCAAGAAACTCCAGAGCTGTCTTTGCGGCAACAGTTCTCCCCCAGAGCGGCGTGACGAAAGGAAATCGCCGCAGATTGCGCTTGGCCTCACGCCAGCTAACCCAGTTGACCTCGATGGTCACAAAAACCTCAGGCGGGCTGCTGGCCGGGAATGATTCTGCGGCAAATGTGGTCGATCCCAGCCCGAGATAGGTTCCGGTTTCTAAAACGTGGCTAATCCTCTGCCTGGATAAAGTCTCCCTGAGCAACAAACGAAGTTCTTCGCTTCCCTGCATACCCGTCGCAAGGTATCCACTTCGGGGCTTCATGTCTTCGAACCTCGCTATCCTGATCGGGAGTTCGGCCGCGCCGAGACGGTGTCGAGCTGCTGCAATTGGAATCGGCCCTTTGGAACTACTGCCGCAAGGATGGAGTGGATGTTGAGTGCGGCGGACTCGTCAGTTGTCGTCACCTCCAGGTTGACGATCTCCGCCAGCAGGTCCTCCATTCCACGCTCCGATCTTAGGCCGAAGCTGACGTTGTACTGACCGGGCGTCAGCGCAACGTGCAGGAGTTCAACGTCAAACGCGTACCGCCCGGGCGGTAGAGTGAGGTACCCGATGTCGTGAAAGCTCAGGCTGGACGTAATCTCAAATCCCAACGCCGTAAAGATACTAACCCCCATTTCGAATCTGGCAAGCTGCCTCGTCACCTCAAAGCCGACAGTAAACCGAAGTGCTGCGCCAAACGGGAGGCTCCAGCGGCCATCCTTGTCGGGATTATTGAGCCTGGCCCACACCAGGCGTGCGCCACCCTTAAGCCACGAAGAGCGCGGTTCCTCGTGGAGCGAGATAACTTCTTCCTGTTCCGAGCGCAGTTGTAGGTATTTCGCAACCACTTCGGAGATGTTGCCGACGCGCTCGATCCCCCCCATGTTCAGCAGAAGTCCTCGTGAACAAAGTCCAACCACCGCTCCCATATTGTGGCTTACGAAGAGCACCGTGCGTCCCTCTCGGCTGACCTCACGCATCTTCCCGAGGCACTTTTTTTGGAACTGCACGTCGCCCACCGCCAGCACCTCGTCCACAAGCAGGATCTCCGGCTCAAGATGTGCTGCCACTGCAAACGCGAGCCTCATTTGCATGCCGCTGCTGTAGTGCTTGAGGGGCGTGTCGATGAACCTCTCGACCTCGGCGAAGGCCACGATTTCGTCGAACTTGCGCTCGATGTCCCTCTTGCGCATGCCGAGGATGGCGCCGCTCAGGGAGACGTTCTCCCGGCCCGTCAACTCGGGGTGAAAACCCGTTCCCACTTCCAGCAAACTTCCGACACGTCCCTTCAATCGAGCATGTCCTTCGGTGGGCCTGGTAACTTGGGCCAGAATCTTGAGCAGGGTGGTTTTGCCCGCGCCGTTGCGGCCGATGATGCCCACCACCTCGCCCTGATGGACCTCGAAGGAGACATCCTTGAGCGCCCAAATGTGCGTAGCATCGGCGTTGGGCGAAGCAGGCTTTCGCCGTCTGAAGAGGCGAGCCGGAGCGGACACGGCGCGGGCAAGTATGTCGCGCAAGGCAAGGTAACGCTCTCGCTCGCCGATGCGATAGCGCTTGCCCAGACCTTCAGCGCGAATGACGATGTCGGACATGTTAGTGGTCAGTTGTCAGTTGTCAGTGGTCAGCGGAATAGTGAATGGTGAATGGTGAATTATGAATTGTGAATGGTGGATTCCCGGTCCCAGCTTCTTCCTTCTTGCTTCTTGCTCCTTGCTCCTTGCTCCTTGCTTCCTGCTTCTCAACCCGGCCCCCGCGCCTTCATCATTCATAATTCATAATTCAGAATTCATCAGCGGCCATCTTCGCATCGACATTCTTCTGAACTTGATCCCGCACTGCCGTTTGCTCTTCGGGGGACATGGCGTCCCAGATTTCGACAAAGCGGTTCACTTCCTCCTCTTTTTCCAGCTCGTCCATCACCGGATCGCGGCGCCGGCTGAAGCCTTTCCAGCGCAGCTTGCCCTCGGAGCGTTTTCGGATGAGCTTGCGCAGCCAGAACTCCACTTGCGACTCGAGCTTGCCCAGTTCGCGAAAGAAGGCATCGAATTCCATGAGCCCCAGTGTCAGGGCATTGGCGCGGGCCACCGTGTCATCAAGGCTCATTTTGGCCGGCGCCGGCGCTTCTGCGAATGTCCTGTGCAACCTCTCCGTCTCCCAGCGCGCCTGGGCGTGGAAAAACCGCAGCCGCCGCCAGACGGTTTCCGCCAGCCCGCGCACGATCGCCTTCTCTTCTTCATCTCCGGGAATGAAGATGCGATCGAACAGGGCCAAGTGGCGCTCGAACTCTGCGGGATCTTCGCCCAGCCACGCAACACTGTCTCGAACCGTACGGCGGGCGAAGAGGCCATGCTTCAAGGCATTCAGCCGCGCGGCAGCATTGCCCTCCGGACTGCGCCGGGCAGCGATGGCTTTGGCGAGATTGGCACGGCTGGCCCGGAGACGCTTTTCGGTGGGCCGGTAGGCTCCCCTCGACGCCGCGTGGGCTTTCTCCAGGTTCGCGCGTCGCGCCGCCAGCTCGCGAGCGGTCAAGGGCGCACCAGGCTTGCGGCCTCTTCGCGGTAAAACAGGATTCAGCATTCAGGATTCAGGATTCAGGAAGAGCGTTTACTGACTCAGGAATCCTCGCTCCTCCATTGCGCTAAAACAGGATTCGGGATTCGGGATTCAGGATTTAGGAAGGGCGCTTTGCGGCTTGGCGAAAACGGCTTCCGTATTGTGAATTATAAATTCTGAATTGTGAATTATGCAATGTTCAACAGGAGACTGTTAACTGTGAACTGTCGACTGTTTTTCAGGATTCAGGATTCAGGATTCAGGAGTCAGGAGTCAGAAGCAAGGGGCCGGAGACTGTTAACTGTGAACTGTCGACTGTCGACTGCTTTTCAAACAACGTCCGCGATGGTGCCTTCCATCCTTCGGAAGAAGAACAGGCCGCCAATCAGCACAACGATCACGGCGCCCGCCGACGCTGCGAGCAACAGGCTTGGCGGTTGGCCCTTTCCGGTCAGTGCCCAGCGAAACCCTTCGATGACCCCGGCCATGGGGTTCAGTCCATAAAGCCAGCGCCAGCGCTCCGGCACCAAGGTGCTGGGATAGGCCACAGGTGAGGCGAACATCCAAAACTGGATCAGGAAGGGCACCACGTAATGCACGTCTCGGTAGATGGCGTTCAGCGCTGAGAGCCACAAGCCCGCGCCGAGCGCCGTTGCCACGGCCAGAAGCAGGAAAGCCGGAAACAGCAGGATGGCTTTGCCGGGATGGACACGGTAAAAGACCATCATGGCCAAAAACACCACAAACCCGATGGCAAAATCCACCAGACCCGAAACCACTGCCGAAAGGGGCAAAACCAGCCGGGGGAAGTACACCTTGGTGATGACGTGCTGATGCCCGACCACCACATTCGTGGCGTTTTGGAGCGCCCCGGCGAAATACATCCAGGGGAGCAGAGCGCTGAAGTAGAAGATCGGATAAGGCAGCCCGCCCGACGGAATCTTGGCCAGGCGGCCGAAAAACAGGCTGAAAACCATCATCGTCGCCAGCGGCTGAATAACTGCCCAGGCGGCCCCAATCGCGGTCTGCTTGTAACGAACTTTAATGTCGCGCCAGACGAAGAAATAGACCAGCTCACGGAACTGCCAGAGCTCGCGAAAATTCAGGTCGAGCCATCCGCTGGGCGGAGTAATGTCAATGACAGGGACGTCTGTCAGCGGTATCGGGACCTCCGTTGTGCTCATGGAAGAACAGGATTCAGGATTCAGGATTCGGGATTCAGGAAGAGCGTTTGCGGCTTGGTAGAACAGGATTCAGGATTCGGGATTCAGGAAAAGCGTCCAGTTTCTAATTTCTGCTTTCTGCCTTCTCCGTGCCTCTGTGCCCTCCGTGGTGAAAAGCTTTTACCACGAAGGTCACTGAGAACACGGAGCGCCGGCACAGAGACAGTGAGAAAGAAACTACAAAACAAGCCTTCCACTTTCCAGTTTCCAATTTCCAGTTTCGAATTTCCAGTTTCCAGTTTCTAATTTCTACTTTCTGCTTTCTGCCTTCCCCTAGTGTTCTTTGCTGCCATAATAATGACGGTCGTAACCGTAATAGTAGGAGCCATAGCCGCTGTAGTAGCCCTCGTCCCGCGCATCCCACTTATTCAGGACCGTGCCCAGGATTCTTCCCCCGGCGCTTTCCAGAATCTTGTGGGCGCGCACCAGGGCGCGGCGGGCCGTGACTCCGCTTTCCACCACCAGCACCACTCCGTCGACAAGCCTGGAGAGAATGGTCGCATCGGTCACCATCAGCAAAGGGGCGGAGTCCACCACCAGGTGCTCGAAGCGCCTGCGCAACTCCTGCATGAGATTTTCCATGGTGGGAGAGGAGAACAAGTCCGCAGGGTTGGGCGCCTCAGGGCCGGCCGGAACCACCCAGAGGTTAGGCACTGCTTCAACTTGGCGCAGGACCTCATCCAGGCTGTGCGCGCCGGAAAGAAGGCTGCTGAGCCCCGCGCCATTTTGAGAGAGAGCCAGCGCCCTCGAGACCCCCGGCCGGCGCAGGTCGGCGTCAACGATCACCACGGGCACGCCGCGCTGGGCCAGCCCCAAGGCCAGGTTGAGCGAGGTGGAAGTCTTGCCCTCGCGCGGCTGAGCGCTGGTCACCAGCAAAGCCTGGGGAGGGCGCGGAGCACTCGAGAGCAGAATCGAAGTACGCAGGGTGCGGTAAGACTCTGCCAGGGATGAAGTGGGGTGTTTCAAAACGATCGATTCCACCGCCCCATTCATCGGCTGACTCCTGTCCCCGCCCATCCTCCGCCAGGACGAGCGCGCCAGGGGGATCACGGCCAGGGCTGGGGCGGCGACGAGCCGTTCCAGTTCTTCGGCGCTCTTGACGGAAGTATCCAGACTCTCCTGGATGAAGGCGAGCGTAACCCCAAGGATAAGTCCCATCAGCAATCCGACGGCAATGTTATACGGAATTCTTGGCCGCACCGGCGCCGTGGGGACTAACGCCGAATCGACCAGATGGATGTTGGTCGCTCTCAAACCCGCTGACACGGTGGCGTCTTTCAGGCGCTGGAGCAGGTTCGCATAGAGCTGCTGGTTGGTCTCAAATTCTCGTTTCAACATGTTGTGCTCGATCAAAAGTTGACTGAGCTTTCCCACCTCCACCTTTTCTTGGGCCACCGCGGCGGACAAAAGCCTTTCCCGGCCCAGGGCCGCCATGTAGTCGTTGTGAATTCGCACTACAACACGCTTGCGCTCGCGCTCCATGATGGACTGGACTTCGTCCAATTGGTCCTTGAGTCTTTTGACTTTGGGGAAGTTGGGTCCATACTGCCCCAAGGCGTCCACGTACTCTTCTCTTAATTCGGCGTACTTCCCTTCCAAGGTTTGCAGCAAATCGTTCTGGGTAGTGAAGCCGGCCTGGGATGGGTTGGAGTTCACCAAGTCGTAGAGCGATTCCTTTTGCATGCGGTCGCTTTGCGCGCTGGTCAAGTCCGTGCTCAAAGCCGCCAGCCTCTGCTCGACCACAGTTTGTTTGTCGCCGACATTGACGATCACATTCTGGCGCTCGTAATCGACCATGGCCTGCTGCGACTTCTCCACCTTGGCTTTCAACTCGTCGAGCTGCCCCTCCATCCATCCCGAAGCTTGCCGGGTCGCGTCATATTTCTGATGAAAATTGTATTCGCTATAGTTGTTGACCAGGGTGTTGGCCGCCCGCGCCGCGAGCTGAGGGTCGGTGCTGTCAAAAGTGACTTCTATCATGCGGCTGTCTCTCATCAGTTGAACGCGTAGATGCCCTCGAAATGCCTGGATGAGCCCGTTCTGGGCCGCAGTCTGAGAATCCGCCTGGGGGCGCTCGCCGCCTCCGCCAAATTCCGCCTTTTCCCCCATGCCGAGCTGCTGAACGGTTCGCCAGGCCAAGTTTTCACTTTTCAGCACGTTGACCTGCGTTTGCAGGAAAGTCTCATCATTCCAGCCAGACATGTCCCGGAAGAGATCGTTGAAGGACTGGATTTCTGGCGTTTCGGCCTCAACCTCGACGCGAGCTGTAGCCTCATAAACCGGCTGCGTCTTGAAGGAAACAATCGCCGCCACCGTTGCCACCACCACGGCCGCCGCCAGGATCGTCCACATGCGCTTCAAAAAAATCAGCCAGTAGGTCCGTATATAGGAATAGCTGTCGGGGGCATCTGCCCCTAATTCGATAAGGGAATCCGACCGAGGCTTGACCCGTTCCGGGGAGCCGCGTTCAATAGGAGCTAATTCTTCGTTTTCAGCCATGTTGTAGAACCACCTTTGCCAAATTCAATAAAACTACGGAGTGTCCGCGAAATTTCTCAACAATGTGCTCGCCGAAGCGCCAGTACCGCCGCGCGCTACGGGTAAATGCCGCCGGGCTCTGCACCGTCCGGTACAGGGCGGGACGGTGGCGCTACAGTCGGGGCGCTAAAGTGACCACCCTATTAACGGCTACCACGCTAGCCTTCCCCAGATAACCCATGATGCGCTTGACCAAACAGGGGATCACTCTATCGCATAAACCGCTGCATATGTAGCGGCTGACGCCGCAAGGTCGGCTGTCCTGTGAAGCGCCTTCAAGGCGGTGCTGTCGGGCACAAACAGAATATCGTTGTGTTGCATAGCCTTGTCCGGAGCGTGGCCCTTGAGCATGGCGACTAGGTTAATGGGAATCTCTTCCCGGCCGCCAGGAGCCGAGGAGTTGGGACGAAGGAGCAGGGCTTTCTTCCCCTTCGCATAGGGGCCGAGATACCCCGCCAGGGCAATAGCTTTCAGGACCGTCATATCCTGGTGCGCCTCGCTTAATATGTAGCCACCCGCCCTGTTTACTGCCCCCAGGACGTAAACGACTCCGGCGCGTTGCACCGTCACCCGGTCGCCCGGGTACACCTCGACGTTCAAGCTCGGATCGCCAGTCTCCTGGAGACGCCGAAGATCGATGGTCACTGTGGGCGCAACGGGCAGTGATTTCCCCCCTTCCACCGCCCCTCCACCCTCCGAGGCCAATACCCGGCGGTAGATCTCACCGCGCGTTATGGTTGCCGTGGACCCCGCATCATCAGCTACTCCCCCGGCTTGGGTGAGAAGGTCCAGCAGCGTGATCCGGCCGAGGACGGGGTAGATTTGCGGGTTCTTGACGGCCCCCGCGATGGCCACGACGTGAACGCGTGACTCGCGAATGGTGATGCTCATCTGAGGACGACTGAGCACCCCGGCTTCTATGCACCTCTGCGAGATGACTTCAGCCGCCTGCTGGGGCGTCAGACCCGCAACCCGAACCGGCTCCGCCAGAAGCGGGAAGAGCAGGGTTCCTGTGTCACTCACCCGGTATTCGCGCGTCATCTGTTCCACATCGAATACCTGAATGAATAACAAATCGTTGGGATAGATGAGCGTCTCCTCTGCCTTCTGAGAGCCCAGGTCAACTCCGGCTTTGGTGTCGGCCTTATTGTCGGGGCTGTTCGCCTTTTCCGAAGCTGCGGGCGAAACGCCGGGCGCACAAAGCAGACCGGCTACGGCCATCAACAGCAACCCCACCATCCTGAAATGGAAACGGCCAGGCGCCCTGCCGCCGGCGCGCCCCAGCCACCTGACGCTCGACCACGAACCCTTCACTCCACCTGCCATGCTCATCACTCCTTAAGACAACTTCCACTCCAGGGTTGCCTTCAATGTACCTGTGCTAACGACTATCGTTATAACGTTTACGTGCCCCCCTCCGCAAGCCCCCGCCTCGGCTTTCCAGCAGAACCACCTATTACGGAAATAGCGCTGGCCTCTGCGTGGTTAGCGTACCAGACAAGGACTCCCATCCTCAACCTCATTTCAGTGCTTCCTGCGCGCCGCTGTGGCGGCATTGATTCCCGCTTCCGTCTCACCCCCGCCGCGCTCCTGCTGCGCTCCCCCCATTGATTCCAGCTTCCCGCCCCCAGGGCGATGCATGAGGGCTGCGCCCCACTCGCTCCACCGCAGATGCGTCGACTTCCACGGCGGCCGACCTCTCCAGTATTTCTACCGAAAGCACCAGCCGGCACAGGTTCTTCTTGCGAACTAGAATTCCCTCCAGCCCCTGCAAAGCTCCGGAGATGACGCGCACCCTGTCGCCACATCGGAGAAAGGGGTAAGGCTCAACTCGATTTCCCCACTCGACCACCCTGCGCACAGACTCGATCTCGGCTTCAGGAATGGTCGCCACTTCACCATTGATACCTAGAATAGAAACTATCCCCGGCGTCGTCACCACCTCCAGCCGCCGCTCCTGCATTCCGCGCAGAAATAGATAGCACGGGAACAAGGGAAGCGAGAGGTGCATGGTCCGGTCCTTCCATCTGCGAGTTGCGTTGTAAAGCGGGAGAAAGACCTCCAGTCCCTTGGCGGAGAGAATCTGGGCAATGGCCTTCTCGTGCTGATGTCGTGTGTAAATTGCGCACCACGCCCCGCTGATATCCAACTCGCTCCCTCCGGTTCCTGAATTCATCAGCCCCCTATTCTAGGCGAAACAAGAGTTTTCTGCTCGTTGTTCCATCTTGCCCAATGGCGAGGAAGCCGTCAGCTTTCGGCTTCCAGCTAAAGCATTGGAGTCTTCTTGCCGATAAATAAAGAGTAACGGCTGGAGGCCTCATTCCTGGCTCCTCATTATTTCTCACCGCCTGGATGTCAAGCGCGGCACCTCTAGCCGATAGCGTAAAGCTCCGCTCTCTGACTTACAGGAGAACACCTTGCGATCCCATAAGTGCCAACGATCGCCGCCCTTATCACCCAACACAGGTCGCTTGTTCTTCACACTCTCCGAGCCGGTCAAGGCCGGATACTTTCGCCCCCCGGAGAGGTACGATTTCTGAGAGTCTACTTATATTTCCCCCTCGTCGACAAGCGTACCGGCGTACCGGTACTTCCGTACGAGGCATTGCCCGAACGGCGGACCGCTGCTCACCTTGCGGGCTCCCGGGTGGATTGCCTGCTCAGCCCAGGTGGTTGTTCCCCCGGACGAGCTCTGAAGATGACGCATCGCCTGTACATCCTATGGTCGAACAAACTGATAATAGGAATCCTTGGTCGCGACTACGGGGGCATCACCATTACTGCCGGGCCGATCCGATCACGTAACCGCACCCCGACAAAACACCTCGGCACCCCTCGGCTTGATCATTTCATTAGCAGGCACATGCGCCGCGAGAGGATCAGACCTTCCACCGCCCCGCCACACACTGGCTGCACTTCGCGGGGGGGGGGAATGGGCATCAAAGTATCGTAGCAATCCCGCGTCCAAAACTCTTCCGAAGCGAGGCACCCCAGCCCGAGCATCAAGTTCGGTGAATAGCTGCCGCCGGCAGGCAAGCGGGGTCCTTTTTCCGTCGCTTCGCCTACGGCACTCTGGCCAACGGCTGGCGAATCTACCACTAGAGTGACGGCTTGTCAAGTTCGTGAGAATAGATTGTATTGTTAGCACATCAAATGTCCGGGTCAATGAGGTCGCCGCGGCGACATATGTCCGCATAAGGCGAAATTCGAGTACGGCTAATAGCCAGGAGGCTGTGATGAGGCGACACGCGCAAGACGCCTCGGAGCGGACCATGAACGTACAAGACGTGATATTGCGGGCCATGGACGGATCATCCGCCCAGGCGCGCCGCCGAGATCATCGGCATCTCGGATCGGAGTATGCGGCGCTGGCGGGAGCGGAACGCGAAGGTCGGGTGCGATGGGCTTTTGGATCGGCGGCGAGGCAAGCCAGCCCCAAGGGGGTATCGGTGCAAACGGGCATCTTGACCTGTCAAAAACAGTCAAGGGAGACGCCGGGCTCAGTTAACAACAGAAGCAACATGCTACTGCAACTTTACCCCACACTAAGTTTTTTCCCGATCATATTACTAATAAGGGTGGAATCCTGCGTGCTGGCATTCGCTTATGCCGGAATCGTCGCGGAATCCTATGGCGCGACGTTGACTACTTCACCGGCGCAGGCCGTCCGCTGCGGCCCTGATCCTGTCGAGCTTGGCTTCGTGCCAAAGAACGCCTATGGCTCCCTTGGCAGGTGCTTGCTGCCGGACAAGAGCTTTCGGCGAATCAGGCCGCGAACTCAATACTCGCATTCTCATGGGTCCAAGAAACGGGGGTCTGGTCTATCGGATTGGAAATTAATCAATACCAGAACCATAAAGAGATTTCCGCCGGGTACCTAAGTACTGAGAAAAAGTGCTTGACAGGAATGAGGAAAAGGTATTGTTTAGATGCTTGGAATTGGAGGCGCGGATTATCCTAAGCTTGTGATACAAGCCCAGCTGTACAGTTGCCGCTCGCGGCTACGCCCAGGCTGATTTGACTGCGCAAAGGAGCTTGTCCGACTTCGCAAAGGGTGCCGTAACCGATTAGGTGAGCAGAGCTGGCTGATTCGCAGGGGAGACGCCGGTCGATGGGGTGTTGTAGCCGGTGAACCAGTGCTGACAAGCCAAGGTCTTAGCCCTTGAAATCCCCTGAATCCCGAGGTTTCAGGGAACTTGACAACACGACCAAAGACAGTTTTCGTTTTGTCACCTGTTACGGTGTAATCGAAGGCGAGGGGCCGTTCTTCACATGATTACCATATTGCTCCTCTTGTTAATCCTGATCAGCCTTTGGATAGGCTTTTACCAGATCGTCAAGCAGCAAGGTCGAATACTGCTGCGTCTGGACCAGCTCGAGCAGAATGCGCAAGCCGCGGGAGCTGGGCTGGAGAAGCATGGTGAGGAAGCTGAACCGGCAGGGCTTCCGCTTCAAAGCGACTTCCCCGCCTTTAAACTCCCCGACCTTGCGGGAAGGCCCGTCGCACTTGAGGCCTTTCGCGGCAAGCGCGTTTTGCTGGTGCATTGGAATTTCGAGTGCGGGTTTTGCGATTCCATCGCAGCCGAGTTAGGCCGTCTTGAAACCAGTTTCGAAAAGCGAAACGTTCAGTTGGTGCTCCTGGCTTACGGTGACGCCCGATCCAACCAGGAACAGGCAGCCGAACATGGCCTGAAGTGCCCCATCCTACTGATGAAGGATGGAGAGAAACCAGCGCCTTTCGAGCACGAGGGCACACCGGTAACCTATCTGCTGGATGAGGAAGGGCGAGTGGCTGCGCCCTTGGCGCGGGGAGCAGATCAGGTCCTGGCGCTAGCCCTGGAGGTGGCCGACCTTGAGCCTGGCGCTTCCGAGGCCGGCAAAAGCACGCCTCAGCGCAGCGGGCTGGGCAGCGAAGGGCCTCTCCGAGAAACCCTCGCGCCTCACCGAGTGAACCTCCCCGGATTTCTTGTCAAACAAGAGATCGGGCTTGGGGACGTAATCAAGCGTGTGACCTCCGCCATGGGAATCAAGCCCTGCGTGGGATGCGAGCGGCGGGCTGGCGTGCTTAACCGCTGGCTGGTTTTTTCCAGTATCAGGGGAAGTGGGCTCAAAGCCGGCACGCGCGCGCCTGTTTTTCTCCTGCCCGACCTTCACGGTCACATGGTTTCGCTCGAGGAGTACCGGGGCCGGCGCGTACTCCTGGTCTTCAGTGACCCTCAATGCGGACCTTGCGATGAACTCGCCCCCCATTTGGTCCGCCTGCATCGAGAATACGCGAATGACGGCTTGGGCGTGATACTCGTCGGACGGGGCAATGCGGAGGAGAACCTCCGCAAGGCAGAGCAGCACGGTTTTCAGTTTCCGGTGCTGCTTCAGGATAGGAAGTGGAAGGTCTCAAGAGAGTACGGGACTCTGGCGACGCCGGCGGCTTTTCTGATTGGGGAAGACGGTGTGATTGCCAGGGACGCGGCAGTCGGGAGAGACGCTATATTGGCTCTCGTCCGTGACCGCCGAGGTGGTCAAAAGGAGGAGTGAAATGAGCGCGCTTTTGGACGATATATCACGGATTATTGCCAGCCCGATCCCACGTCGCCAAGCTTTGAGGCTGCTCAGCGGGGTCGTGGGTGGCGGCGTATTAACTTACCTGGGACGGGCTTCCCGTGGCCTGGGGGTGCCTGCCGGGGGCGCACAGGCCCCAGAATTCATCAAGTGTCCGTCCGGTGAATTCCGCTGCGGCACGACATGCTGCAAAAACGGCTTGGCGTGCTGCAATGGGAAGTGCTGTGCCCGAGGCCAGACGTGCTGCAATGGGACGTGCTGTGCCCGGGGCATGTGCTGCAATGGGACGAGCTGCTGTACCTCAGGCGAGACGTGCATCGCTGGAAAGTGCTGTCCCTCAGCCCGGTCCTGCGGTGGGATCTTGGGGTTCTCTAGGCCCATCTGCTGTCCCTCAGGCCAGACGTGCTGCAATAGGACGTGCTGTCCCTCAGGCCAGTGCTGTAATCATGGGCAGCGCTGCTGCCCGCCGGACCAAGCGTGCTGCGGTGACAGGTGCGTCAGGCGAACCCCGTCCGGAAGCAATCCTTGTACTGCTTAATCCGCGCCGCATGGCGAGGCTTGTCCTGGTTGCAGAAAGCAGAACGCGGGTAGGCCGCGGGGTCACATGATTCGGCCGCAGTTGGGGGTCGCCCGAACCGAAATCTCACTGCGCGCGCACTCTCGAGCGCTCCTCTTCCTGCTCGCGGTCGGCTGCGCAAGCCTGTTTGTGGCCGCCGAAACTTCGCTGGTGGGGATCACTTTTTCATTCGAGACGCCTACGGTGGGTCGCTGGCTCCTGGCGTGGGACGCGGACGATCCTCGGCTTCAGAACCGGCTCGGGCAAGCCTACAGAGACATCGATCCTGCCGAAAGCCTCCGCCACCTGCGCCGCGCCACCCAGTTAAGCCCCGATAACCGGCTCTACTGGTCAGACCTTGAGTCAGCCTGTGAATCCATAGCTGATACGGAGTGCATCGATCACGCTGGGGAGCGCCTGCTGAAGCTCTGTCCCATGGTGCCTTCTTACCATTGGCTTGCTGCCCAATCCTCTCTGCGCACCAATCAACTTGACAGGGCCTTGGCGGAATTTCGCCGCTTGCTGGAACTTGACCCCACGTATGCGGCGGCCACTTGGTCTTCTCTTCAAGCTGTGGAGAAGCCCGACCCTATCTTCCAAAAAGTGTTGGCTGACAGTGCGGATGCCCAGCTCAAAGTTGGCTACGTGGATTTCTTGAGCGACCAAGGGGATAACGACACCGCCTATCGAATTTGGAAGCTGGCGGTTGCAAACGCTCGTCCGTTTCCCTTTTCTTCCGCCGCGCCTTATCTCGAGCGTCTGATCGCTCTGGGCAGAATCGAAGAGGCTGTGAATGTCTGGCAGGATCTTGAACGCCTGGGAATTGTCAAAAGGTATGAGGCGGATGAAAAAGACAATTTGATTTTCAATGGCGATTTCGAACAATCGCCTTTGAACGCGGGGTTCGACTGGCGGGCTAGCCCCCAAACTTATCTTGCGGTCGATTTTTCCGCTCCTGCAGCTTACCATGGCGCCCACTGCCTTCGTGTAGACTTTACGGTCAGCCGCAACGATGAGTATGAGCCCGCCTATCAAATCGTGCTGGTCCTTCCCCATCATGCGTACACGCTCCAGGCTTACATCCGCTCGGAAGACATCACCTCCGACACCGGCCCCTGCTTGCGCGTGAGTGATACCCAACAACCAAGTTTTCCGGATGCGATCAGCGACACCACGGTGGGAACGACGCCCTGGCATCCCTTGCGTCTGTCTTTTTCCACCGGACCGCAAACCCAGGCGGTGCGGCTTTCATTCTGGCGACCTCGCAGCCGGGTTTTCCCTACGGAAATCTCCGGGACTTGCTGGTTGGACGCGGTCTCGCTGGAATGTCTGGGCCCCGAGCAGTCAGAAGCGAAAATTGTAAAGGGTAAGGGAAAAGGGTGAAGGGCGAGGGGTAAAGGGGAAAGGGTGAAGGAAGAAGAGCAAGCATGACGAGGCCAGAAGCAAAAATTGTAAAGGGTAAAGGATAAAGGGTGAAGAAACAAGAGCAATTCACGAAGGCACAAACCCAGCAAGAGGCAAGAAGCGACGATCAACCTTCACCCTTTACACTTCATCCTTCTTTACACTTCACACCTTACCCTTTACACATCGCTCGCATTCTGCTCGTCGCTGCCTTGCTCGGCGCGCCCTTGGCCTTTGGCGCGGTAGTTCCCTGGGCCTGGGTGGCCCTGGGCCTTGTAGCCGCCCTGGCGCTTTTCTTGTGGGCCCTGGGAAGCGTTCAGCAGGGGGCGCTGAAATTGATCTGGTCGCCGCTCTACATCCCCCTGGCGCTGTTCTTTCTTTTGGGAGTGGCTCAGTATGCGGCCCGGCTCACACTCGATCGGTCGGAGACCCGCCAAGCTCTGGTGCTGCTAGCTACGGATTTGGCGTTTTTTTTCCTCGCCGTGCAGCTTTTCGCCGGAGCCGGCAGCAGCACTTTGCGCGCCTTCGGCCTTGCGGTCCTGGTTTTTGCCGGTTCCATGGGACTGTTTGCCATTGTGCAGTTTGCTTCGGGGGCGCATCGGATTTATGGCATCGTCGATACCCCCGGTGGCGTCTTCGGTCCCTACGTCAATCGCGACCACTTCGCCGGACTCATGGAAATGCTCATCCCGGTTGCGGTCCTCTACATTGCCGGGCGGCGCGGAAGGTTATCGCTGGAGGCCTCGGCACGGCGTGTTATCGCGGTTGCGCTCGCGCTCGCCTCCCTGTTGCTTTCCGGTTCGCGAGGCGGCTTGCTGGCACTGTCAGCGGAGATCGCCATCGCAACCAGTGCCCTGCGCAGGGCGGGTGCTCGGACAACGGAGGGACGGCGCCTGGCGATGGCGGCCGCCATCACCCTCTTTGCGGGCGTAATGCTGTTTGCCTATGTCGACCCGGGCTGGGTGGCGAAAAAGCTGGGGTCGGTAGCCTACGTCGACAGTGCTCGGGCGGAATGGGCCGGTTTGCGTAAGCGCATGGCGCTCGATTCGCTGCGCATGTGGCGTGACCATCCCGTCCTGGGTGTTGGCTTGGGAGATTTCGAGACCGCTTACCCCCGCTATCAGAGTTTTCCCACCGACATGTGGGTCGATCACGCGCATAACGATTATGCGGAGGCGGTAGCTGAGACCGGACTGGTCGGCGCGCTGCTCATTCTCTCAGCTCTGGCGCTTTTTCTTCGTCTGGCCTTTCGAGATTGGGGTCAACCCTTTCGATCACGAGCTGGCTGGATTCGCTTGGGCGCCGCCATTGGATGCTGTGGCCTGCTGGTGCACAGCTTCTTTGATTTCAACTTGCACATCCCGGCCAATGCGGCATGGTTTGCAGTCCTCGCAGGCATAGCGACGACTTGCGATTGATCCCGCCCTGCTGTCATTCTGAGCGCAGCGGAGCGGAGCGAAGAATCTCGCTCTGGACCTTTCCGCCGACCAACATTGGTGATTGGTGATCGGCGATTGGTGATTGGCGATTGATCCCGCCCTGCTGTCATTCTGAGCGCAGCGGAGCGAAGAATCTCGCTCTGGACTTTTCCGCCGACCAACATTGGCGATTGGTGATCGGCGATTGGTGATTGGCGATTGATCCCGCCCTGCTGTCATTCTGAGCGCAGCGGAGCGAAGAATCTCGCTCTGGACCTTTCCGCCGACCAACATTGGAGATTGCCGATTGGCGATTGGTGATTGGCGATCGGCGATTGATCCCGCCCTGCTGTCATTCTGAGCGCAGCGGAGCGGAGCGAAGAATCTCGCTCTGGACCTTTCCGCCGACCAACATTGGAGATTGCCGATTGGCGATTGGTGATTGGCGAATGGCGATCGGTGATTGAATGTCTGAAATCTGCAATCTGCAATCTGGAATCTGCAATCTGCAATCTGAACTCAGAAGTGAAACCCTGAGCTTTTAGCGATCAGCAAGAGCGGCTCAGTCTTGTAACTGATAGCTGAGAGCTGACCCGCCGCGGCGGGATTGCTCACAGCGGGTACTGGTACCCTCGTAATGTTACCTTCGTACTAGCTCACGGCTGACACTTTCGTAATAGCTGACGGCCGTACCCTCGTAACTTGACGGGCTGATTAGAGCGCTCTAATGTGTGTTCGTCTGCACTTGTGTCATCTATTTGGATGCCGGGAGATGCCCTCAGCGGCTCCTTTTAGGTTCTCATTTTGCCGCTGTGGGCGCCGGGTCGGTCGGGAGTGCCGGGCACGAGCCCGTTACGATACGCAATTGACGTGGTCGCGGGCCGTCGGACGGGGCAATGCGGAGGAGAACCACCGCAAGGCAGCGCAGCACGGTTTTGAGTTTCCGGTGCTGCTTCAGGATAGGAAGTGGAAGGTTTCAAGAGAGCACGGGACTCTGGCGACGCCGATAGCTTTTCTGATTGGGGAAGACGGTGTGATTGCCAGGGACGCGGCAGTCGGCAGAGACGCACTATTGGCTCTCGTCCGTGACCGCCGGGTTGGTCAATAAGGAGGAGTGAAATGAGCGCGCTTTTGGACGACATATCGAGAATTACTGCCAGCTCGATTTCGAGACGAGAAGCATTCAAGCTGGTCGGCGGAGCCGTGGGCGGCGCCCTATTAGCTTCCTTGGGCTTAGGACGGGCTTCCCGTGGCCTGGGGGCGCCGGCGCCTGACCGGTGCCCCCGCTCCAGACCGGTCCCCTGCAATGGGAACTGCTATCCCCCAGGGTATAAGTGCTGCGGTCGGACGGTTTGCGACGGCGACGACACTTGCTGCACGGACCACTGCTGCGAAAAGACAGGGGCCTGCTGCGGCAGCACGTGCTGTCCCGCAGGCCAGACGTGCGTCAAGGGAAAGTGCTGTCCCTCAGCCCAGTCCTGCTCGGGGACGTGCTGTCCCTCAGGCCACACGTGCGTCAACGGAAAGTGCTGTCCCTCAGCCCAGGTCTGCGGGGGCTTCTTGGGGTTCTTTGGGCGCATGTGCTGTACCTCAGGCCAGACGTGCATCAACGGAAGCTGCTGTCCCTCAGGCCAGTCCTGCAATGGTGGGAGGACCTGCTGCCCGTCGGGCCAAGTGTGCTGCGGTAACAGGTGCGTCAACCGGCACCCGTCCGGAAGCACTCCTTGTTTTGCTTAATCCGCGCCGGGTCGGTCGGGAGTGCCGCGCGCGAGCCCGTTACGACAGGAGATTGTCGATTGGTGATTGGTGATTGGCGATTGGTGATTGGGTCCGTCCCGCAGGGCGGAATGGCCCACGGCGAAAGAAGGTGTGAAAAAATCGATTGCATTAACCACAGAGGCACAGAGGCACTGAGAAAAAGAAGCTAGGAGAGAGCGTAGCCTCAAATCAAGCTTCCAAACGCTCCCTCAGAACGGAGCGAACGAATATGCCAATCCGTTGTTGCCCTATCTGTAAGAGTAAGAAGGTCACGCGTTCAATGCGGCGCGGCGCGCTGGATTTTCTGGTACTTCCCTTGCTTTTGCTGAGGCCGTTTCGTTGCGCAACTTGCGATAACCGTTACTATGACTGGTTCTTCAGCAAAAGGAGGGTTTCACGGCAACTGGTGCGCACCTGAGTAAGGCAAGCCCCGTGGGATTCCCGTTTGGCGACGCTGGCACTGAAGGAGTCAGGAGGCAGAGGTCAGAAAAAGGGGTTTTCATGTCTCTTTGCCTCAGTGGTGAGAAGTCTGTTTCATAGTTCATTCACAGCTTCATGCGGCATGGTTTGCAGCGCCTGCAGGGATAGCGACGACAGAAAGGGGCGAGAGGCTGATTGCCGATTGGTGATTGGTGATTGGTGATTGGCGATTGGGTCTGTCCCGCAGAGCGGGATCCCGCCATGCTGTCATTCTGAGCGCAGCGGAGCGGAGCGAAGAATCTCGCTCTGGACTTTTCCGCCGACAAACAGCAGAGCGAGATGCTTCGTCCCGACAAGTCGGGACTCAGCATGACAGACCCGAAAGTAGTATGAGAGCTGATAGCTGATAGCTGACGGCTGAGGGCTAATAGCCTTGTAATTTTCATCATTAGTTAATGCCGCTATCAGCACTTGACAGGCTTTAATTAGAACGCTCTAATGTGTCTTCGTCTGGAGTCTGAAGTCGGAGGTGAAACCCTCGGCCGCGAACAGGCTGCGGAAAGACCCTTGCAAGCTGTCATTCCGAGCGGAGCGAGGAATCTCGCTCTGAGTGTTTTCAAGCCAATGCGAGATTCCTCGTCGCCTGGGGCTCCTCGGAATGACACCCCAAACGAGTTTTTCCGCAGCCTGCCAGCGATCAGCAAGAACACCTGGTCGTAATTGGGAGCTGAGAGCTGACGGCTGGTACTAGTGTTATGCGTCTAACGCTTCTTTACAATGCCTGATTTTTTTCATGATCCTGGAAGCGGTCGCAGTCCAGATGAACGGACGAGGGTTACGGTTATTCTCTCGAAGGTATTCAGAGATGGCGCGATTGAGTTCGGTGACGCTTTGAAACGTTCCGCGTCGGATGCGCTTGCGGGTGATTTCGGCAAACCACCGCTCCACCAAGTTCAGCCACGAGGCGCCGGTGGGGGTGAAGTGCAAGTGGTAGCGCGGGTGGGTGGCGAACCAAGCCTGTACCTTCGGGTGGGTGTGCGTGCCATAGTTGTCGAGGATCATATGGATGTCCCGCCGACGCGGCGTGGCCCGCTCGATCTGTTCCAGAAACGCCAGGAACTCGATGTGGCGCTGCCGCGGCAGACAGCTACCGATAACCGTTCCCTCCAACACATTGAGTGCGGCAAACAACGTCGTGGTGCCGTGTCGGATGTAGTCGTGGGTTTGCCGGGCGGGAATCCCCGGTCGCAACGGCAGCACCGGCTGAGTTCGATCCAGGGCCTGAATCTGGCCCTTTTCATCCACGCACAGCACCAAGGCCTTGTCGGGCGGGTTCAGATACAACCCCACCACATCCCGCAGCTTGTGCACGAAATCGGGATCCCGGCTGAGCTTGAAGGTCTCGGTCCGATGCGGCTGCAGGCCGTGGGCCCGCCAGATGCGCCGCACGGTAGCTTCACTCACCCCTTGCGAGCGGGCCAGCGTGCGGCTGCTCCAGTGCGTGGCATCCCGAGGCGTGGTGTGCAGGGTGGCGTTCACGATGGCCTCCACCTGCCGAGCCCCTATGCGCTTGCGCCGCCCGGGCCGAGGGGCGTCTCGCAGCAGCCCGGCAACGCCGACCTGCGCGTAGCGCTGACGCCATAACAAAATCGTCGGGCGGGTGACGTCCAACTGTTTGGCCAAGTGATTATTGGAAATCCCTTCTGCGGCTCCCAGAATGATCCGAGCGCGAAGGGCCACCTTCTGCGCGGTGTTGCGACCGCGCACCAGGCCTTCGAGGAGATCGCGATCCCCCGAGGCCAGCAACAGACGTCGGGCAGAGATCCACATTGTGACGCGAGCATAACAGAATCTGCCCTCATTGTATAGCTATTTATGACGCATAACACTAGTACCTTCGTAATACCTTCGGCTGGTACGCCCGTAACTTGACGGGCTCTGATTAGAGCGCTCTAATGTGTGTTTGTGCGGACTCGTATCATCTATTCGGATGCCGGGAAATGCCCTCAGCGGCTCTTCTTAGGTTCTCATCGTGCCGCTGTGGGCGCCGTGCCGGATCGGTCGGGAGTGCCGGGCACGAGCCCGTTACGATACGCAATTGACGTGGTCGTGGGCCGTCGGCCGGGGCCATGGCGTTCTTAACTATTCTGCTCGAGGGGGAATCGCCGTTGATTGCTCCAATGGAGTATGGGGATCGTGCCGCCGTATCCCTCGAAGGCTTCGCCATCGACGATCAGGGTCTTGTCCATCCGAGCGCACACGTGGGAGCTGAAGCAGGCGTATCTTCTAGGAGGAACAGGTAGAATGCCGCGGAATGAGTATTCGACAGTACCTGGAGCGCCTGAATCTCTAAGTGCCTCTACAGAATCTACAGTAGAGACGAATGCAGTGGATTGGTTCAAGCTGATGTTTGATAGTTGCTAAGAAGTGCGTCAAGCTGGGCACCGCTGCGCGGTATTTGAGAATCCCTCAGACTCGGCTTCTCACACTTCGGTTAGGTGAGTGGAGGCGCCGTGCCGGATCGGTCGGGAGTGCCGGGCACGAGCCCGCTACGATACGCAAACGGAGCAAAACTTAACCGTGGGAAACTCACCACGAGTATAAAATTTAGAGCACGCTCCTGGGGCAATAAGTGTAAGAGGAGGAGATACCCACGAGACGCGAAATTGCAGGTGGTCCACCGACGCGTGGGTGTCGCGAGGTTTTGCAACCAACTGCCAAGATGTACGCCAGAAATGAAGCGGGTGAACGGATAAGGACACCTGGAGTTCTTCCCGCAAAGGGAGACTTAAAGGAGCAGACCATGAGCGCCAAGAAGAGTTTCTTTAACAAGCTGTCCCTCGCTGCGATCGTTTTCGGTATGGTGGTGATCCCTTCGGTTTTCACCGGGTCGGCGTTTGGACAAGATTTTAAGAGGCCGGATGGGAGCGTGCCGCTTCCGATGGACTGGAGCAATCAGCACCTGATCTATACCGTAGGGTTCACGCGGGAGCAGGCGTCGAAGATGCAGAGCGATCCGCGCTATTTCGTAGCGACGCGCTTGCACGGCAAGGCGCTGGCTGACGAGAGCGCTGCCATTGGAAATCCAACTATCACAAGAACAACCGCTGCAAGCGCAACCGCCTGGCCACCAACCTTAGTGAAGAAGAAGAGCGCAAAGCTCGCGCTGAACAAGGACTGGGCCGTTTCACTGGGCGGGACGGGCGGCGTCGCTCAGGGTATGTCGCCTGCCAAGTTTGTCTTCGACGTCAACGCGCCGCCAAGCTGCACCAACGATTTCGCGGTGTTCCCCGTCGCTGCCGGGACCGGGAACACACGGGGCTCCATTGTTGGCACGTTCAGCACCACCGCCTTGTCCGGCACTGGCACTGTAGAATTCACCGTAACTCCGACCGGCGGAACCGCGGTTAACCTGAGCTTGACCGCCAGCACTACCGTGAACACAGGAACAGACTTCGAGGTGGCCACCAGCACGGGTCAAACGAACGCGAACGCCAACGCGACCAATCTGGCGGCCGCGATCAATCGCAATCTCAATAATGGTTACCCCCTCGGCCGTATCGTGGCCATTGCATCCACCAACACGGTCACCGTCTACATGCTCACACCGGGGAACCGGGTGGCGCTGACCGTGCCTACCACCGTAACCAGTTTAACCTGGGGGACCCCTTCAACCCCGACGAACGGCAGTCAGGCCAACATCGTCGGATTCAATTACCTCTACAGCGGGTCGGGGACGCCCCTGTGCATGGGTAAGACCAATCCAGAATTCATCTTTTCCTATGCCTCCGGCGTCGGACCCGTAGCCACCTCGCCCGTGATCTCGGGCAGCGGCACAAAAATCGCTTACGTCGAGAACGACACGACCCTCGGCGCGATCCTGCACGTGCTGACGTTCGCCAGCGGTAACACCGAATACGGGACGGCCACCGCCTGCGCCAGCAACAATAACGGCGGGAGCACCTTGCCGACCTGCGCAACCAACCCGGTGATTCCGGGCAGCACCTTAAATAGCACCGCGACGGACTTCATGCTTCCTTTGGGTTTGGTCACCAACGTGACCACGGGAATAGATTCGTTTTCGTCTCCGTTCGTTAACTTCGGGGACGATACCGCCTTTATCGGCGACGACAAAGGTTACCTGTACTCCGTCACCGGGGTGTTCTGGGGGACGCCGGCGCATGCAGGGGGGAGCTTCCCCGTCTCGGTTAGCGCCAACAAGCTCTCCTCCCCGGTGGTTGATGTGTCCAATACCGGCAACATTTTCGTCGGGGATAGCGGCGGTTACTTTTACAACTACTCGTCGGGCGGAACTCTGGAAGGAACAAAGCTAACGATCAGCACAAGCACGGCGGGCGGCATTCGCGACGGCGCGATCGTTGACTCGACGAACTTGGTGGGCTATGTCGTAGGGGGCTGCAACAGTGATGGCGCCTCCCGACTCACCCAATTTTGGTTCACAACCTCCACCCTGACGGACAAGGTAGACTTCGACCTCACTACTAATAACTGCTCTAGCCCTTACCCCCCGATGTACTCCCCCACGCCGGATAACAACTACTATACCAAAGGAATCAGCTCGGGTACCGACGGCAATAACGGCGAGCTGCTCACATGCCAGACCGCCAACAGCAACCCTGGCTACCATGTGAAGCAGTGGCAGTTCGCGTCGAAGGCCCTGGACACCTCGGGCCCCGAATACAATGTTTCCAATGATGTCGGCAGCACCCCCCCCACTTGCTCGCCGCTCAACGAGTTCTACGGCAATCCGGTGGGAGTGACCATAACGGCGGTTTCGCAAAGCACGACTGCAGTCACCATAGCCGCGAGTAACAGTTTCGTTGTCAACGACGTGGTCGGCATCTCTGGCGTAGCTTCCGGCAGCGGCAGTTGCACTCCCACTGCTGCTGCTGACATCGAAGGGGTGCACATCATTGCAACGAGAAGCTCGTCGAGCTTTACATTTACCGGTGGGGATGGCACCGCGTTCGGCACAGGCCTTTGCACCCTGAGCAGCCCAACTGCCACGCTCGTTGGATATGCCGCCACCGCAGTTTCGCAATCCGGGACTACAGTAACTGTAACCACCCCGACCAACGCACTCGTCAACGGACAAACGGTTACCATCGCCGGCGTCTCGGGCGGCGGGACCGGGTGCCCGACGGGCGGCGCTGCTGCCATCAATGGGGAACAGGTCCTCACATCGCAAGCTTCAACGTCCATAGCGTTCAATAGTACCCTTAGCGCCACGAGCGGCTGCACCTACACCACTACAGGAGCAACTGTCACGGGCCCCACGCAGGATTACTTGTTCTTTGGATTGACCACACCCGAACTGTACACCTGGACATTGCCGATGACGGGTAGTACCAGTGGCCCGACGGTGACAGCCAGCCCCGCCCCCGCCGGTGGGACGAGCGCCATCATCGTGGACAACGATTCAAGCTCTGGGCAGGCCGCGAGCCTCTACTTCGGTACGCTGGCGACGTCAACCAGCCAGTGCGGATCGACCGCGGCGTATTGCGCGGTCAAGCTAACGCAGTCCGGGTTGCTGTAATTCGCCGCTCATGCCATCCTCTTGCGAGCGAGGTATGTTAAAATCTCGCAGAGTGAAAGTGAGAGAATCTGGAAGAGGGTTATTGCCTGGGTTTTTAGGGAGTAAGCAGCATATCAGGGAGGCCTGGATCTGCGGGCTTGCGGAAAATGCCCGGGACACGAGTTCCGTACGTTGGGAAGCAGGTTTATCCTGCCGGGTCAATGTGACGATATGTTTCTCGTGGCAATATGTTTCTTAATCGGAGGTTATCATCATGAGGCAGCGAGAAGACACTGATCGGCGCGCCAGTCCTTTGGACGCGCAGCAGGGGGTGCGAAAGCCCTACCGGAAACCTGAGGTGCGCCACGAGCAGGTCTTTGAAACCAAGGCGCTGAGCTGTGGCAAGCTGCAGACCACCCAGGGACAGTGCCACTATAACAGAAGAAACTCATGACAAGAGAGGTCACAGCTTGTAGCACAGCCCGGGAAACGCTGGGCTGTGAGTTGGCGGCGGAGGTGCTCCGCTCCTCGGGGAGACTGCGCCTGCGCGCCACCGGCGCCAGCATGCTGCCCGCCGTCTGGCCGGGTGATATCCTGTCTGTGCGCAGCCACGACGCCGCGGAAGCGCTTCCGGGTGACATCGTGTTGTTTGGGCGCGAGGGGAGGCTGGTGGCCCACCGCGTGGTGGAACGAACCCTCTGCCAGGACAGAATTCAATGGGTGACGCGCGGCGACAGCGTGGGCAGCAACGACGCGCCAGTTTCAAGCCACCAGTTGTTGGGCCGGGTTACGGCCATCGAGCGCGGCCGTCGCCGGCTCACCCCGCATCAGTCGCTCGCCAGCCGCCTTGCCTCGTGGATTCTTTCCCGGTCAGACCTTGCCACCCGGCTGCTGCTGCGACTTCAGCCGGAAACAAGAGTTTTCTCCCATAGCGCCCTGAAAGGGCGCGGGTAATGTAGCCGGGGGCAACGCCCCCGGAAAACGCAGCAAGAGGCTGAGAACCAAAAGCGCCCTGAAAGGGCGCGGGTAATGTAGCCGGGGGCAACGCCCCCGGAAAACGCAGCAAGAGGCTGAGAACCAAAAGCGCCCTGAAAGGGCGCGGGTAATGTAGCCGGGGGCAACGCCCCCGGTCAGGGCGCATACCAATACATTGAATCGACCCCGGAGGGGTCGCACGAGTGGCGCAAACCCTTGTTCGCGTTCTCGTCCACCTGATCTTTTCCACTAAAGGGCGCGCCAACCTTATATCCCCTGAAGTCGAAAGCGAGCTCCACGCGTATCTCGCCGGGAATCGCAAACGACCTTGATTCGCAATGTTTCGCGGTCAACGGGACCGCCGACCACGTGCACATGCTGGTTTCTCAATCGAAAAACGTGGCGCTGGCGGAGCTAGTGGCCGAAGTGAAGAAAGGCTCGTCGAGGTGGATCAAGACCAAGAGCGCGCCCTTGAGGAACTTCCATTGGCAGGACGGCTACGCTGCTTTTTCCGTCAGCGAGTCGAACGCGGCGTCCGTGCAGCAGTACATCGCCGATCAGAAGGAACACCACCGGAAGAGGTCATTTCAGGAAGAACTCATTCAATTTCTGCGCAAACATGGGGTAGAATACGATGAGCGCTATGTTTGGACGTAGCCGGGCATGCGACCCCGCTCTGCGGGGTCAGCGTGCTGTGCGGGTGGTTCGCCTTTCCGGGGGCGTTGCCCCCGGCTACATTACCCGCGCCCTTTCGGGGCGCATGGCGGCGGGCGGGGCGCATCAGGGGCGTTGACCACGGCCATGTTTCGCACGGCCTTTCAGGGCGCCTTCGGTCGGCTGGCATGTGGATAGGGGGCGTTCTGCCCGGGCATTCATATTCATTCCCTTCGGGGATAGAGGAGGCGCTATCAGCGCGTTGAGTACGGCAGTCCATGAGCTCGCCATCGACATCGGTGGGATGCCAATACTGGTCCGCACCGGCAGTGCGGAGTTTGCGCGCATGCTCGAGGACCGCTACGGGAAGTTTGTAACCGCGGAGGCGCCGGCTGCCGTGATGGAACTCGAGATCGAGCTGATTCCGCCCGGGAAGGTGTGCGACGCCGAGGATGTGAGCGTGCGCCGGGACGCCGGACGCTGGGTGATGGAGAGGGGCGACTTCCGCGCGGAATGGGATCCGCAATGCCGCCGGGGCTGGGTGCGGCAGAGCGCGAATCCTTATGCCATCGATGGTGTGCTGCGCATTCTGCACTCGCTCATCCTGGCCCGCGAGGGCGGATTCCTGGTGCACGCCGCCAGCGCGGTTCGAAACGGTCGCGCCTTCTTGTTCTCCGGAGTCTCGGGAGCGGGGAAGACTACGATCTCGCGCCTGGCGCCGCCGGATGTCGTGCTGCTCACGGATGAGATCTCCTACGTACGAGGATTCAGGATTCAGAAGGCAGGATTCAGAAGGCAGGATTCAGGATTCAGGATTCAGGATTCAGGAGTGAAAGGCACAGATTCCGGAATGCAAATTCCGGATTCCGAATCCCGAGCCCCGAGTCCCGAATCCGAAACCCAGTGTCCAGCTCCCAGTCCTCAGCCCCCAGTCCCTAGCCCCCAGCCCCCAGCCCCGGCTTTTGAGGCGTTTGGTACGCCGTTCGCGGGCGAGTTGGCGCGGCTGGGCGAAAACCTGCGCGCGCCCCTGGCCGCCCTTTACCTTCTTGCCCAAGGCCCGGAGAACCGGATCGAGCCCATGAGCGATGCCGAAGCGGCGCGGGAGCTGCTCCAGAACATCCTCTTCTTCGCCCGGGACGACGAACTGGCGGGGATGATTTTCCAGACTGTTTGCGATTTTGTGAGGCGCGTTCCAGTCCGCCGGCTGGTGTTCACTCCGGATGCGCGGGTGTGGGAGTTGATCGCATGAGCCCGCTCTTTGGCCGGGGCTGGGTGATCGGAGTGGCTAGTGGCTAGCAGGCTGCGGGAAAACGCTTCCAAGCTGTCATTCTGAGCGAAGCGAAGAATCTCGCCCTGAGTATTTTCAAGACAATGCGAGATCCTTCGTCGCCTGCGGCTCCTCAGGATGACAGCCTCGAGGGGTTTTTCCGCAGCCTCCTAGTGGTTAATGGCCAGTTTCCAGCTTCCAGTTTCGATTTTCGATTTTCCAATTTCGATTTTCCAGTTTCGCTTTTCGATTTTCCAGTTTGCACGGCAGGGGAGTTGATCGTATGAGTCCACTTTACATCGCCCACAGCAAAGAGATCGCCGCGCGCGTGCTGGACGGCGAAATGATGATCATGTCCGCCCGCGATTCCACCCTTTTCAGCCTGAACGAGTTGGGCACGATGATTTGGCAGGCGGCGGACGGCGCAACCTCACTCGAGGAGATCGTGGCGCAGAAGATTTGCCCTGAATATGAGGTGGAGCCGGGTCAAGCCCTCAAGGACGCGGAAACCTTTGTCCGGGAGCTGGCTGAGCACGGAATTCTGATACTTTCCGACAGACCGTTCGGCAAGGAGGAGTAGGAAGGAAGCGCGGAACAACAATGCTCGAACGGCAAGCAGCTAAGACATTTCGAGATTTGCTGCTCCGGCAGAGGGCCCATGCCTTCGTCCTGGCAGTCTACAAAGCGACCGCACGCTTCCCCAGCCGGGAGATTTACGGGTTGACGAGCCAAATGAGGAGGGCCGCTATCTCCATTGCCGCCAACATCGCAGCGCGGCGTAGCCGCAACCAAAAGCAGATTCTTCGCTACGCTGCGCTCCGCTCAGAATGACATGTCATCCTGAGCGAAGCGAAGGATCTGCTTTTCTTCGCGCCACGCGACGAAGTTCGCCATTAGTACTACAGAGGGGTTTGCGAAACGCGGCAAGGCGGACAAGGCACGGTTCATGAATATTGCGGAAGGCTCCCTCGAGGAGAGCCGTTACTACCTGATCTTGTCACAGGATCTTGGTTACGGAAGCACGGGAGAGCTGATGGAGTTGCTGAACGAGGTCGGACGCTTGCTGAAAGGTTATTCACGAGCCATCGCGGCTTCCGTCTGATTTCTGCTTCTTGCTTCTTGATTCTTGCTTCTTGATTCTTGCTTCCTGCTTCATGGAGCGCGGATTTTATGGCCACACTAATGGAGGAGATGAACGAACGGGCGCTGAAGGCGGGTGTGCCTCTGAGCGTCCAGCTCGATGTGACGTACCGCTGCAACGAGCGTTGCGTCCACTGCTACCTGGACCACGACGATCACGGTGAGATGAGCGCCGCGGAGATCATGGACGTACTCGACCAACTGGCCGAGGCCGGCGTTTTCTTCCTCTGCTTGAGCGGCGGCGAAGTGCTGATGCGCATGGACTTCTTCCGCATCCTGGAATACGCCCGCTCCCTGCTCTTCTGCGTCAAGGTCAAGACCAACGCCTTCATGATCCGCGAGAAAGAGGCGGCCCGCCTGTGTGAGCTGGGAGTGCAGGCGGTGCAAGTCAGCATCTATTCGCACCGCCCGGAGGTCCACGACGCCATTACCAAGCTGCCCGGCTCACTGAAGCGCTCGATTGCCGGAATGCGCTTGCTCCGTGGGCGCGGGATGAAGACGATCATCGCCAACGTGCTCATGCGCTCGAACCTGAACGACTACGCGGGCGTCAAGGCGCTGGCTAAGGAACTGGGGGCCGAGTACACCATCGACCCGACCATCACGCCCAAGATGGATGGGGACCGCTCCATCCTGCCTCTGGGAATCGGCGACGACGACTTGCAGCAGGCCTTTCACAACGGCGACTTGGTGGGCAACGTGGAGGAGTTCTGCGCGCCTCCCCCGGCCGTGAATGACGATGTGCTCGACGGACTCCCGTGCAGCGCCGGCCATACGGCCTGCTACATTTCTCCCTACGGGGACGTTTATCCCTGCGTGCAGTTTCCGCTGCCCACCGGCAACGTGCGCAAGCAGAGGTTCCTGGAGATCTGGCGGCACTCGCCGCAAATGAACGAAGTGCGCTCCATCCATGCCCGTGACCTGCCGGTCTGCTCCACGTGCACGCACGTGGGTTCCTGCACGCGCTGTCCCGGCCTGGCCTACATGGAAGGCAACATGCGCGGCCCATCCTCGCAGGACTGCGAAAAATCCTTCGCCCGCACCGGACTTCTTTCCGCCAACATGATCCTCAAGAATGCTTCGCGCGCCCAGCCCACCCTGGTGCAGATCGCCGGGGTGCGGCCACCCCAGGCCTCTCCCCTCAGCCGGATCATCGATGCGGCCCCCTCTGCACCGCCTTCCGAGGAATCGGTCACCCGCCTTTAGTGCGACGATCCACAGATTACGCAGATCTCGCAGATAATCCGGCTCCCCTTGGCGCCCAGCCCAACTTGCTGAGCGCGACCCCTTCGGGGCGCGTTCAACCCGAATTCCGAACTTGGACTCGTCTGTCATCCTGAGCCCGCCGTGCTTTCGGGCGGGCGAACCGCCGAGTGTGTCAAAATGCCACACTCATGCGCGAGCCTGCATATCCCCAGCATTCTTCTAACCCCTTGAAAACACATGGGAACTTTGTTCGCTGGCGCAGAACGCTTCAAGAAAATGAGAAGAGTGCGACAAATGGGAATCCCGTCCACATCAGATCAGGCAGACCCGAAAGTAGTATCAATCTGTGAATTCGGGGCTATTCGGCGTTTGCGGCGCGCCGGCGAAGCGCGCGCCAGAGGCTTTTTATGCCGGCTTCACCGAACCACCATGCGGTCTGGCAGGCGATGCGGAAAGGCCGCAAGGCGTAATAAAGGAAAAAGAGCGAGTCGGGGAGAGGAAGGAATTCGCACTCGGCCAGCGTTGGGATGAAGAGGTGGATGGCGAGATAATGCAGCCTGCGCGTCGGCGTTTTGAGCAACCGAAGGGAGAAGAGGATTTCGGAGACACTTGGGAATCCGACAGCGCGCGGGGCGCCGGAGCCGCGCGGCGTTTTCAAACCAAAGGCGGGGTTGATGGGGGTATCGAAAAGAGCGGCACAAGCCGCGAGGCAGGATCGAACGGCCTCCTCCCAGCCCAGCCACTTCGCTTTCTCGCTCACCTTCTCCCAGTCGATGGCGCCGCGGGAACATAACCGGTCAAGGTCGATGAGCCATTTGAGAGAAGGCCCGCCGTGCCGACTTGCATGCACCGCCAGGTATAGAAACTCCCACTCCGCGCTTAATGCAAAGGTGGGGACTCCGCAAAAGCTCTTGCGAGCCGCATCTGACCAGATTTCCTCGAGCAACTCACGCTCGAGTGGGCCTCCCCACACCAGCCCGCAGTGGAGCTCAAGCGCGTAGCTGCACATGTGGTTCTGTGGCGTCATCATCGTGCAACCTCTGCCGTAACGCGCCACAAGGTGCAGGAGACGCGGCTGGGTGAACTCGGGTTCATACCCTGAAGACAAAAGGAGGTGGAAAGCCTCGGCCACGTTTTTCGAGGGAATGAGAATGTCGAGGTCGGCACAAGCACGCAGGGCGGCGTCGCCATAGAGTGACTTAGCCAAGCCGATGCCTTTCAGCGGTATGACGGGTACTCCGGCGTCAGCGAGCATGCGGAGGATCCTGGCCAAGTCGATGGCAAGTATCTCGTTTCGAATCGCGTTGAATCGGAAGATTGTCGTCCACTCTGAGCGGACGGGGTCGGGGACGCCGGAAAAGTCAAGCGTGCGGAGACCCGCATAGAGCAGGGGAAAGACCTCGAATATCCTGGCGCGTTCGAGGAGGAGAGGCCACTGCAACGGGCACGCCAGCAAGCTCAGCGTCCGCTCCCGCGCCTCGGGTGAAAGCTGGGCGCGAGCCAGCAACAAACACAGTTCATCTTCGGGAGACATCGTGATTCCTCAGAAGTGGCTGAGCGTGCCGGTGATCCTCGCCCACCGGACACCCAAGTGAAAGGCCAGCAGGCTTAGTGGCAAACCGACCAGAGCGAAGACCCCCAACACTCCGATCTGCGGAAGCAACTCGGGGATGGAGGCGTTGCGCAGGAGCGCCGCCCGCATCCCCACCAGGGCGTGGGTGATGGGCAGGAGCTGACCAGCGTCCTGAAGAAAACGTGGCAGCACCTCGAGCGGGTAGAACACGCCTCCTAACAACCAGGAAAGGCCCCCGAAAAGCCATAAGAAGGGGTCACCCCGCTTAAAGACCAGGGTGAAGGTCGCCGAAAGGATTCCGATGCTGCTGAAGGCAGCGACCGATAAGAGGAAAATCAGCAGCACGGCCAGGAGGTTCACCCGGGCAAGCGACAGCCCAAACATCGTTCCGGCAAGCAGGTAGAACACGGCATCGAGGGCGGCGCGCAGGAACGGGTAGAGCGAAGAAAAAAGCACGAAGGCGACCGGGGAGGTAGGCGTGACCAGGACCATCTTCAGTGTGCCCAGCGGCTGATTCCCCCGGATGGCCTGCGCGAAGCAAACCAGAGAGGTACTCATATAGCCGTTGACGGCCATTCCCACCAGGATGAAGGGAAACGGCTCATAGCCCCGAAAAGCGGCTTTGCCCAGTATCCGAGCCAGGAAATAAAACGCTCCGATACTCACCAGGATATCCACCACCTGAAAGGCGAAGGAAAGTTTGTAACTGAGGTCCGTAATCAGGTCGCGCTTGAAGAAGGCCCAAGCTTTCCAGGCTACTGGCATGAGGTTGCTCCCACCGCCCTCTCGAAGGCCGCCGTCAAGTCCTCCCCGCCGCAGGCTTTCTTGATTTCCCCGGGCGTTCCAATTCTCACGATCTGGCCGCGATGCAGAATTGCCAGCCGATCGCACACTTGTTCGGCTTCCAGCAGGCTGTGGGTGACCAGCAGCACCGTTTTGCCAAGCTTAGCCACCACTCGCTCCCGCAGGAACTTGCGAATCTCCCCCTGCAACACCGGGTCAAGACTCCGAGTCGGCTCATCCAGAAGCAACAATTCAGGGTCAGTCAGAAGCGCTCTGGCCAGGGCCAGCCGATGCTTCATCCCTTCCGAGTAGAGTTGAAAGGGAACGTCGCTGCCGCCCTCCAATCCCACCAGGTCCAATACCGTTTGGATTTTTCTCCTGGCTTCTCGAGGCGATAGATTATTCAGCAGCGCAAAGAACTCCATATTTCTCATTCCCGTCAAGCGCGGATAGAAATTCTCTGACGCTGAGGGACAATAGCTAACCACCTTTCTAACCTGCCCGGCTTCCCTCACCACGTCGTAACCGCATATTGTGGCCTCTCCGCCGGTAGGAAGCAAAAGGGTGGAGAGAATCTCCAGCAACGTAGTCTTCCCCGCCCCGTTCGGCCCCAGCAATCCCAGCGCCTCGCCTTGAAAGACTTCCAGGCTGATCCCTTTCAACACCTCCGTTCCCCCCTTCTTTGGGGGATTCTTTTGAAGTGTCTGGAGGATTTTCCCGACTGAGAACGTCTTGGTGAGCTTTTGGATCGCAATGGCCACCATGCTCATAGACTGTTGAAATTTCCCCCTCTCACCGGCAGCGCCAAAGGGCCAGGGGAAAGAAGCTGTGAAGAAATCGATTGCATTAACCACAGAGACACCGAGGCACAGAGAGGAGGCCCTTCCTTTTCAGTTCTCAGTGCTTCTGTGTCTCTGTGGTGGGAAGTTTGTTTCATAATTCATTTTCCCCAGCTTCCTCCACTGGAACAGTAATAGGCGAATAGAGGATATCAATCTAAAGAACAACTCGACAAGGCCAAAAGACACTATTGTAGGCGATCCCCGGGCCGGCGTAAAGAGCCAAGGCGTGGCTACGCAATAACCATTCCATATTGATCGTAACCCCCTCACCCCAGCCCTCTGGCGCCGCGGCGACAGAGGGGGAAGTTAATTTGTGTTCACGGCCCTCTGTCGTCCGCCATTAGGATTGGCGGACCGTAGGCTGCGGCTGCGCAGAGTCTCTGAAAAACGAGACTCTGCGCAGCACCTCCAACTGTAGACGGCTTGAGAAGTCCCTCGCTCGCCGTCAGTGACGTGCTAATTACCTTGCACGACGGCGAGTGCGGTGGTAAGTTAGACCCAGCCGCGAGCACCACCAGAAGACCAGGGTCGCTGTCGAGGGGACCATGCATCAAGGGCTCCAGAAGCGCCTTCCCCGCACGCTCGGAGGACTTGTCCTGCTGATTGCGCTGGAATTCCTCAATCCCCGATCCGCGCAGGCGCAGACGACGATTCCGGTGTCGGGACAAGTAGTGACCGAAGAAGACGCAGTCATTTCTTCCGGCGTAACGATCGCTATCGAAACGCGCGACGCCTCTCGCCTGGCCGAGCTACACGCTGATTCGCAGGGGCGGTTCGAAATTACGACTCTCTTCCGGGGCACCTATTTAATGACGGTCAGCGCCGATGGGTTCTATCCCGATCAAAGCTACTTAGACCTCAAGGACGGCGGCGGCGGACCGCGCACGGTGCGAATTGTGCTGACGCGCGCGCCGCGGCAGAAGACCGCCTCACCGTTGCCGGCGTTGACTGATATGAGCGCCTCGAAAGAGGCCCGAAAGGCGTTTAAAAAGGCGGTCAAGGCCCTTCGCGCCAACCGGCTGGACGACGCGCGCAAGGAATTCGAGACGGCCGTCGCTGAGTACCCTTGTTACGCCCGCGCGCTGACAGGGCTGGCTGCAGTTCAAACCGCAGCCCGTGATTCTGACGCCGCGGCAGCCAACTTACGTCATGCCACTCAATGCGATCCGGGGTTTCCCGACGCGTTCGCATCGCTTGGCAGACTTCTAAACAGCCAGAAGAGGTTTGTCGAGAGTGAAGAGATCCTTAAACAGGGATTGCGGGTGTCGCCCCGAGCATGGCAGTTGTATGACCAGCTCGCCACGGCGCATTACAGCGAGGGGCAATACGGCAAGGCCGAAGCAGAATGGTTGCGCGTTCTTTCCATTAATTCGGCGCCGCCGGCAGAGCTGCACGCGAAACTGGCGGCCGTTTACCTTCAGGCAGGCGCCCGCGACAAAGCTTACTCCGAGATGCAGGCCTACCTTCATGCTGATCCGAAGGGCCGCTTCGCCTCCAAGATCAGAGCGATGATGCAGAACCTGGGGCCGTCCGGAGCCAACGCAGTCATCCCTCCTCAGCCCGGAAAGCCCGTGTCTCCTAACCCTTGATTTCCACGAACGGCTTCGCGAGGTGTCCATTTCCCGAACGGCGCCAGGCGCGGAGCCTGAGTGCTGTCATGCTGAGCCCGTTTTCCCACTGCGGCGGGATCAGGGTAAACTCGGCGAAGCATCCCTGCATTTTGTCGCTGGATGCTGAGCGCAAAAGACAACTGCCGTCCCGCTGCAGCGGGATCGCCCGCCCGAAAGCACGGCGGGCTCAGGATGACCGACGACTCCAAATTCGGAATTCAGATTGAAAGAAACTACGTGTCGCGTAGTGTGTCAAGCGCCCGAGATCATGGGGCTCGCTCCAGAGAGAGCCCCACGGTCAATCACCGGAGGAAGGACGATTAGGGGTTCGTCTTGGCGGGTCCACCCTGCGTGAAGACGAATTGTTGGATCTCGTGCCGGCGCTTTTCAGTTTCGTTAACTTGTTGCTTGTGGAGCTTGTCGTAAACCTGAAATTCTTCCTGGCCGCGTTCCTTGTCGCCGGTGCGGACGAAGGCCTGCGCCAAACGGTAATGGGCGTCGGGGTCGTCAGGTTTGAACCGGATAGCTGCCTGAAATTCCGGGACAGCTTCTTGATCGCGGTGCTGGTCGTGAAGAAGGACCCCGAGCTGAAGATGCGCGTCCGCCCACCGCGGGTCCAGTGAGATCGACTTCCGGAGCAGGGCCTCAATCTCCGCCAGGTCCACCCCCTGACCACTCCCACGCGTGCCTTTCCAGGAACTAAGAGCATCGTAGTAATAAGCCAGCGCGTTGTCGGGGTTCGTTTCCATGAACCTCTTCATTCGCTTCGCGACCTCGTCGGCCTTCCCCACCGAAACGTTGTACATCTTGCCGAGAAACAGGTAGGGCCGCGGGTCCGAGGGATTCAGGTCCGAAGCGTGGCAGAGCGCCTCGATCGCTCCGTCGTAAAGGCTGCGGGAATAATAGGCGATGCCCAAGCCGATGTACATCCGCTGGGAGTTGGGATAAAGCGCGACGCCGCGCTTGAAAACTTCAATGGCAGGTTCGATGGTTTCGTGCAGGAGCAGTTCGTTCCCCCAGTCAAAGATGTTCTTCTCGTTGGGGTCCATGTGCGCGGCAAGCTGGTATTCCTTGAGCGCAGAGATCGGATCGCCCAGGGCCTCGTCGACCTGCCCGAGCAGGTTGTGGAGTTCGGCGGCGTCTTTGCGCCGGAGCATGTCCTGCAATAAAGGTCGCGCCGGGCCAGGGTTTTTTGTCTCGAGGTAGGCGACAGCAAGATCGAATCCATTGGCGTAGTCTTCGGGCTTCAACTTTTGCGCTTTTTCAAGATAGGGGATATCCGTTTTCAAATCACCCACGGAAAGATAAAACTCCCCAAGTTGATGATTGGCCTCGAAACTGTCGGGATGGGCCCGGAGGGCCGTTTGGAGCTCGCGTTCTACCTCCGCGGCGTTGGGGCTTCCCTGCTCTCGGGCCGGGGTCTTGAGCGCGTTGCCGGTAAGGCTCGGGCCCTCACTCATCAAACGTTGCGGGCTCTGCGCTTGTGAGGAGTACCCGGCGGCGTCGATCGTGGTTTTGACCGCGCTGGCCTTCAAGGGGGTGTCGTCGTAATAGCCGGGCTGTGGTGAGACGGGGGGCGCCTGGCCTGGACCCGGCGGAACCGTCGCTACGAGAAGCAAGTCCACGGTGATGGAGGTTCCGCCCGTAACCCGCACGGCGGTTCGCGTCGCAGCCTGATAGCCTGCAGCTTCGGCGTAAAGGGAGTAAGTTCCGGGTTCCACCGAGGGAAACGAATAATGCCCATTCTGATCCGTGGCGACGGATTGCCGGCTCCCATCCGCAGCCGCCAGCGTCACTTTTGAACCGGGAATCGGGGCTTGGGAAGGACCCGCCACGATTCCCGTCACAGTGCCTTTCTCGCCTGCTAAGAGGCAGCCCGCTCCCACCAGGGACGCCAGCAGCCAGCCCAGAAGGGCAGCCCTGATGAGCGCGCCGTCAGTTGAAGGTCGGGGTTTGCGCTGACCCTCGGCAGCGCGCGAAGAAGCGAACTCGTGTGGAGAGCCTTCCGCCGCGAAATGGTTTATCCCAGCCATAGACGTTCCTGACTCGGCGCCGCGTGAGAAGACAATTGTAGCATTACGCTTCAGGCACAACCAAGACACGAACGAGCCGGTAGTGGGTCAATTTGATGTAGAGGCGGCTTTACGCCGCCATTTGGCGAGATAAACTCGCCGCTACAGCATCAAATTGACCCATGACCCACGGGCCTTGCGTTGAAAACGCCTGGTACAGGGAATATAATTGGCGAAGCCTCGATTCAGCGGGCCCGAACGAGGCTGGATTCAGAGTGAAGTCACTCTCGAGAGGTTTATACATGGAGAACAGACTTCGCCTGGACACCCAGGTTGAAAGCAAGCTTGCCAGCGATTTTGAGTCGCTTGCGGACCCTTCCAAGCGGACGTTCCTGCGCGCGGCGGGATTGCTCATCGCTGGCCTTATGGCGCCGCAGGGACGCGCCCACCAGAGCCTGCATGGCGCTGCCGACCCCGGCCAAAAGGTTGTGGTCGTCATTCCTGGTGGTGTGCGCCACGCCGAGACTTTTTCGCCCGAGGGGTTGGTGAATATCCCACACTTGGCGGGAGACCTGCTCCCCAAGGCCCTGTTCTACCCTCGCGTGCGCAACGAAGGCGTGACCGCGCACTTCAACGCGATTTCGAGCATCCTCACCGGCAACTGGCAGCGTGTGGACGACTGGGGAAAGCTTGCCCCGACCACTCCGACCGTGTTCGAGCAATTTCGCAAGCGGCTCCGCGTCGATCGGAGTGAGACCTGGGTTGTGGCCAGCAATAAGGCGCTCACCAGCCTGATCGGCGCGAGCTCGGCTTCCGATTATGGCCCGGCGTATGGCGCCAACGTGGTGTTTCCCAAGCAACTGATGCTTACGGCTGTCGCCGACGCTCTCCGCCGGGGACGAACCGCCAACCTGGCTGATCGGGCCAAGGTTGAGGGCGAGCTGGAGAGCGCTTTGGAAGGGAGCAACTACGAAGGGCTGGGCTGGACGGTGTTCGACGCCGCCGACCGGCTGGATCCCCGCGCGCAGAGCAGTATCGAGAACGCCATCGCCAGTTTCGTGCGGGGCGGCGGCCCGACCTCCGGCGACGAGCTCACCTTCTTGGTCAGCCGTGAGGTCATGCGTAAGTTTTCACCTCGCCTGTTAGTGGTCGATTTTTCGGACGTGGAAGTGGCGCACTTCGGCTCTTATGCGCTCCACCTGTCGGGCATCCGAACGGCAGACCGGCTTGCCTACCAACTGTGGCAGGAGGTGGAAGCGAACCCCGAATACCGGGGGAGGACCACGCTGGTGATTCTCCCCGAGTTCGGACGGGATCCTGATGGCTCAACCACGAACGGATTCTTCAATCACCGTGCTAACGAAGAGTCAACCCGGACCACTTGGATGATGGCTCTGGGGGCGGGCGTCGACAAGCCTCAAATCATCGATCGTCCCGTTCGCCACATTGATCTTTGTCCGACACTCGCGAGCCTGCTGGGTTGCCCGCCTCTGGATTCGCAGGGCGCCATGCTGAGGGAGTTTCGAGGTTAGCAGGAAGGTATCATGCGGGTCGAGGAGAAGTTGCCGGAGGAAGTTCAGGACGCCTTGAGGAAAGGCCTGCTGAAACGCCTACCGCTGACCTTCCTTCCCTTCGTCAATCAACAACTCCGCGAGTGGGATTACCTCTTCCCCAACGAACGGCAGTCGGTTCTGAGGCTTCTCCTTTACTTGGCAGGCCTGAATCCGGAGCAGTGTTCCGACCTGTTCCGGGATGTCGTGCAGCTCGAAGAGAAGATGGGGGTACGCCACGGGCAGTTCTCGACCACCGAACAGACGATCCAGAACTCCTCTCTGCTCGCCCGCTCGCCGTACTTTCAGGAATGGCGGCGGGCCGTGCAGGTGGTCTTCGATGCGGCGGAGCAGCATGCGCTGAGGACGAACGGCGCTGCGGTCAAGTCAGGAAATCGACTGGTTCTGCTCGTCATGCCCCGGCCTCTCCCCGTCGATGCGGCGAGCGTTTGGCGCCGGTGGCAGGGAATCGGCCGGCCTCTGAAGCTCGATCTCGCCCTATCCGGCGAGTCCCACAGCCCTTCGGAAACCCTTCTCGCCGGCATACCCAGCGCGGCCGGTGGGCGTTCCGGAGGATTGCTGGATGTCGCCCTGGGTCGCCCGGACACGCCGCCTGCGGACACTTGGGTTGTGGATGCCGGAAGCAGCCTGGTCGATCACGTACTGAAGCGGGAGCCTTCCGGCAACACCGTGGCCCCGGCTATCTTGCTGAGCTACGGGAGGCTGGCCCTCTACCGGGAGAGCTTCTCGCACGAAATGAACACCATGCGCAAGGACCTTGCCGACGCGGACGCGGTGTATGATCGTCTGCGCAAGGTGGAGGTGACGCGGTGGTGTCCTCCGGAAGTCGCAGCGCAACCGGCGATTCGGGAATTTCTGCGCTCGCTGTTTCTCACCGGTAACGGCGCCGTGATCTTTGGCAACTCCTTCGTGGAGTGGGCGGCCTCGGAAGCGTTTCGTCGCGCCCGGCCTTCCTTCGTGGCGGCGCAATTCGGGGTGCGCAGCAAGCCCAAACCTTTCACCGGCGTGGCCGTGTTCGACAACCCGGATCAGATCAACCCCCTCCCTGCCGTCGACGACTTGCCGGGCAGCGCCGTCGACGCACAAATGCTGGCGCTCTACGTGTGGTTGGCCGCCAGCCGACTCCAGGAGTATCAACGCCAGACGGCGTGCCTCTGTCTGGCCGAGAGCCTCTCCGAAGCCTACGTTGTCGCCCCACCGGAATTCTCCCTCTGGCACGAAGCGCAACCGGTTGCACTCGACCGGCTCGGCGCCGCACTTCGCGCGTGGATCGCCTAACATTGGTGATTGGTGATTGGTGATTGGTGATCTGCGATTGGTGATCCGTGATTGACGATTGCCGACTGCCGATTGACGATCGAACCTGAAAATTGGAAACTAGAAACCGGAAACTGGATCCCAGTTTCTATTTTCCAGTTTCCATTTTCTGTTCTCTCAATCACCAATTACAAATCACCAATCACCGATGCCTCAGGGTGTGCCCTTCATCGAATAGACAAACTGCCGAATTTCCGAGCGCCGCTTGTCATCCTCGGCCAAATGCTGCGCGTAGAGTTGCTGGTGGAGCTGGAATTCCTTCTGCGCCAGATCCTTCTTCCCCAGGTGAACGTAGGCCTGCCCCAGCCGGAAGTGGGCGTCAGGGATATTCGGGGAGAGGCGGAGCGCTTGTTGGTACTCCGGCACAGCCTCGGCGAACTGGCGACGCTGGGAGTAAAGGTTGGCAAGCTCGAGATGGGCCTCAGGGAACGAAGGATTGAGCGCGAGGGCCTTTTTCAATAAAGACTCAACCTGATCGAGGTACGCCTGAGAAGTCTCCGGCCGCTTTCCCTTCCAAAGGCTCAGGGCGTAGTAAAAGATGGCCTGCGCATCACCAGGCCTTAGTTCAGCAAAACGCCGAAAGCGCTCCACGACGTCATCGGCTTGGCCCGGGGCCCGGTCGTAGGCTTTGCTCAAGACATAGTACGCCCGCGGGTCGGAAGGGTCCAGATCGGTGCCCCGCAAAAGGGCCTTCACGGCCGCGTCGTAGCTGCCGCGCAAGTAAAGGGCAAGCCCCAGTCCGACGGCGAGGCGCGGGGAATTGGGATAACGTTTCAGCCCCTGCGAGAAAACTTCGATGGCGGGATTGGTGGTTTGATGGAGGAGGAGCTCGCCGCCCCAATCGAAGAAATTCGATTCGCTCGGATCCATGTGCGCCGCCAACTCGTATTGGTTCACCGCGGTCACATAATTTCCGGCCTTCTCTTCAACCTCGGCGAGCAGGTTGTGCAACTCGGCAGTGTCTTTCTGCTTCAAGAGCTCCTGAATCTGCCCTCGGGCCTCCGGCAAACGGCCTGTTTCCTGGTACGCCCGTGCCAGATCGTAGCCATTGTCATAGGCGGCAGGATTCCGGCCCTGAGCTTTTGCCAGGTAGGGGATGGCCGCTGCGATTCTTCCCGTCCGCAGGTAGAACGCGCCGAGATTGTGGTTGGCGTCGAAGCTCTCGGGCTCGAGTTCGACGACCTTCTTGAATTCCCTCCCGGCCAACGACGTCTTTCCCCGGCGCACGAGGTTCGTGGCCAGGTTGTTGCGGGCCTCGCCGGATTCCGGGCGCAAGCGGACAGCCTGCTCGAAGGGCGCCGTAGCCTTCTCCTCCTGGCCTACGGACGAGTAAACGAGCCCCAGAAGCTCCAGAACGTCAAAACTATGGGGCAAGGCACGGGCGAGCGCTTCCAGCTCTTGCTGGGCGGCAGCATACTGCCCGGAATTGAAATGAGCAAGTGCGGATTGGAACTTGCGGTCGAGCGCCTTGCCACCCTCGGTATCCGTCTGACTCGCTGCGAGCGACGGTGACAACGCTGCAAAAAGAACCAGACCTGCCGTCAACCTGCGAAAAGCGAACATAGCGACTTATCCTGCTCTCGGCCCGTATCATATCACGGCTTTCCTGCCGGCCTACGATCGCGGAGCGCGACCAGGAGCGCGGCCATCCTGGCCGCACTTCCTTTTGGTGCGGGCTGGAAGCCCACGCTCCGCCGGAAGCGTGCGCTCGCGTAGGGCCAATCTTCCGGGCGGAGGCATAGCCCTGCCGCCACAGGGTTCATTTCAATGTACTCGACGGCACGCACAAAGTGCTGCTCATGCCGAATGAAGCGGTCGTAGTAATCTGGATACCAGAACTCTCCACTTCTGCCCAGCAGCCGGTTGGCCGCGTTCGAGGTGTAGGACTTCCAGGAGTGGAGAATCTCGGAAAAGCTGTGGCCTGCCATCGGAGTGAACAAAGCGTGCACATGGTTAGGCATAACAGCCCAGGCTTCCAACTCATAACGCTGCCCCTCGAAAAAAAGCAAGGCGTTTTCTACGGTTTCCGCAATCTCGGGCTGCGAAAGCCAACACTGACCGACGCCGGAATCCAGGTAATGTTCGATTCGTTGGCGGCGCTCGACGGAAGCCCTGGCCTCGGGCATGGTTGCCAGCTCGTTTTCCCAGCGGTCGAGAACAGCTTTGGGAAGCGCATCGGCCAGGCGGAAGGTAACCGTTTGCGGGATGCTTCCCCCGTCAAAGTGGGGAAGATAGCCCCGGGAATGCCATCCTTTGGGCGGCTTCATGTTTGGGAGCGCGGCCATCTTGGCCGCTCTCCTCCTTGATGCGGGCTGGAAGCCCGCGCTCCAGGGCTAAAGAAAAGGGCGCCCCGGTACATGGGGCGCCCTTGTTGGTTGTGCTTTGGTCTGTCTAGAACAACAGCCTCAAAGCAAATTGGATCTGACGTGAATCCTGACCTGGGAAGCGTGTTGCTCCAATGTCCCCAAAGTTCACATTATTGTAGGTAGTCGAGCCTGGGACTGCGGTTACGCCATTTCCGCTTAACCCCGGAGGCATGAACGTGGGGTGGTTGAGTATATTGAAGAATTCACTCCGGAATTGGAGGCGGTATCTCTCGGTCAACTGGAATTCCTTGAACAGGGAGAAGTCGATCCGAGTTATGCCTGGGCCGGAAACCTGGGTAGGTGCCCCGCCCAACAAGGCCATACTACCCGTTGGGACCGGGACGCAACCCGAAGGGGTGCTCGTCCCAGGCTGGCAGGGCTGGACGAAGGCGGCCTCGTTCAGGAATGCGCTAGTTCCGTTGCGTGAAGTAAAGGGGTCGGTCATACTTCCGTGCCGGTTGACCCCCGGAATGATGAACGCATTGCACCCTAAACCGGCAGCGGTTCCGTCCGGGCAGCCAATCGTGATAGGTTGACCGCCCTCCACGGTAGCGTTCCAATTCATGGACCAGCCGCCGATGATCTGTTTCTCCGCTCCCCTGGCGTCCGTAGCGAAATGTTTCCCCGGACCGAAGGGAAACTCGTATATACCGCTGAAGTGAAAGGTGTTTCGAATATCGAAGTTGGCGTCCCGGTAATCACCCTGAATGCCGAATCCGTTCATGGTGGGGGCTCGATATCCTTCCCCGACCCCTCCATTGAGGAGGTCTCCGGCATCACTCCGGGCCCTTGCAAACGTATATGTCGCCAGAAAGGTCAAACCGCTCGAATAGCGCTTTTCGAACGAGGTCTGGAGACCGTTGTAGTAACTGGATCCTTCCGTGGCAGCGTAGCTGGATCCTTGCGCGAAGTCTGGGTATTGAAGGTAATTTGTCACGCTGGTGGATGGCGCCAGGAGTTGGTTCACGTTATTCGAGCTAGGAAACACCTCGATGTGGTGAGTGTTGTTCCCCACGTACGCCATCGTTATCGTGGTGTCGCGCGCCAATTCATACTGGAATGTCATGTTCCAACCCTGCGTGTAGGGCGTAAGGTAGTTGTACTGGATGCCCCGCATGGTCATACCCGACGCGCCAACCAAGCTCGAGGTGAGAGGGTTACAACTAAAACCAGCCTCAAAGGGCATGAAATTGGCGCAGGCGGTTCCGGCGTAGGTCGTATACCTTACGTCGTTAATCGGCGTTACGTCGTTGGCTTGGCCGGGGGTAAAGCCGAACTGGAAAGGATAGTTCTCACCGATGTTGGGGGAATAGCCGCGGTTTTCAAACCCGTCGTAGAACATGCCGTATCCCCCGCGCACAACCAACTTCGGTGACCATTGGTAGGCGAATCCAATACGCGGCCCAAAATTGTTCCTTTGCGAGTTCCCCAAGCCGCGTTTGCGAGAATATACGACGTCAATGTTGTCCTTGGCCGTCAGTTGTAGGAAGCTCGAAGACAGGACGTCGCTCTCCCGCTGAACGGGAATCAGAAACTGGGCAGCGGCGCCATTTATACCTGGAATGAAGTTGGCCTGGGCGCCGAAGCGTTCAAACGTCTGGCCGAAGTAGTCCCAACGAAGTCCCAGGTTCAGGGTCAGCTTGCTACTCACTTTAAAGTCGTCTTCGAAGAAAGATCCCCAATAATTCTTTCCGTCATCGGTTCTGGCTATATTGGAGATATCGGCGCTGTTCGCTCCGCCGTCATAGGGGACTGCGTAAGCGTCGCTGGCTGGCAGGGAAGTTGGGCCGGGCGTCAAGAGAAACATTGCTATACCGGTAGAGTAGCTTTGCCCTTCTGGAACCCTGGTGTAAGACCCATCGTAATTCCACTGGCCGTGCGAGAAGGGTGGCTGAAGGGTAGAGTACCTGACGCGCTGGTATTCTATGCCCATCTTGAAGGTGTGCTTGCCGTAAGTCTTAGTGAAGTTGTCCGTTACCTGGGTTGTTTCACTCACCTCTTTCGAAGGCAAGAAGTTGTTGCTCCCCAGGGTATTCAGGCCGTTGATTCCGAACGCGGGGATGCCGCCGTTGCTCTCGCCCTGGGGTATGTCCGCGATTCCATACTTGGCCGGAAGTCCATTTTGGGCGGAGACGGGCCCCACGCGGGAAGTACCGAGGCGGCTGTATCCGAGCCGCGCCTCGTTTACACTGGTGGGTGAAAACGTGTGCGTCCAACTGGCAACCGGCGCAACGGAATTCGCGGTCTGAACGCCCTGCTGGAAAGCCCCGCCATCGGCGACTCCCCCGAAGGGACCCGGAATGTACTGAGGATCGTCAACATAGCTAAACCGCGCGAATATCTGGTCCTTGTCACCCTTGTTGAAGTCCATCCGCACGTCAAACGCGTTGCGGTGTTCGTCCCCCACGGGTGAGTCTGCGTAGTTGCTGGAGAGGGCCGTATTGGTCGGCGAAGGGTAAAGGTTCAGGAGCGCGACCGCGTTTTTATCAATCCGACCGGCGGGAAGTTGGTTGAGTAGGCCCGCCCAGGAGGCGCCGGTAAAGCTGGTGACGCCCGTCAAGGTCTGCACTGCGCCAAAAATGGGATCGCGGGTGTAACAGGTCGGCACACCGGCCGAGAGCGCGCAACCGGAAGGCCCGACGATGCCTGAAACAGGATCCGTTACACCAGTGACGACCCCTCGGGTGGTCTGGGGATCAAAAACGGTTCCTACCGGGAACACCCGGCCGAGGACATCGGATTGAGTTCCTGACTGGTCGGTAATAATCTCCGACAAATCGGTGTAAGGGCCGTTGCCGCCGCCGCTGCGCTCAAGCGCGGTCGGGACGCTGGACGTGAAAACTGTCCCCTGTAGCTTGCGCAGGCCTTCGTAGTCGCCGAAGAAGAACACCTTGTTCTTAATGAGCGGACCACCGAAGGTGGCGCCGAACTGGTTCTGCCGATATTCACCCTTATGGATACTACCGGCGTCTTCAAACCAGTCCGCAGCGTCGAATAAATCGTTGCGGACATATTCCCAAGCGGTGCCGTGGAAGCTGTTCGTCCCGGATTTGATCGTGGCGTTCAGGATCGCTCCGCCGGCGCGGCCAAACTGCGCGCTGTAATCCGAGGTCTGCACCTTGAACTCCTGAATGGCATCCAGGGGTGGAAGAGTCACGAAATTGGTGCCGTTTAGAAAGTCTACGGTGTTCGAATTGTTGTCAATCCCATCCAGCAAGTAGTTGTTTTGAGCGGGTCGCAGGCCGTTGGCCGAGAAGGCGCCCGATTGGGCATTGCCTCGAGTGTCGGCTTCCGGCGTGTTGACCCCTGCCGCCAGTTGCGCCAGGAAGGTGAAATTCCTTCCGTTTAATGGCAAGTTGTTTACGTCGCGTGAATCGACCACTTGACCGACCGAGGCGTTTTGGGTCTGTAGGGCCGGAGGCGCGCCGGTGACCTCAATCGTTTGAGTAACTGCGCCCGGCTTCAGCACCAAGTCAACCACGCGTTGCTGTTGAATATCCAGCGTGATGTGGGTTTGAACAGCCTTGGCGAAACCCGGGGCTTCGGCGCTCACCTCGTAAACGCCGATCTTGACCGGCGAAAAAATGTAGCTGCCGTCACCGCCGGCAGTCAAGGTAATGGTAAGGTTGGTCCCTTCATTCGTCAGGTCTACCTTGGCGCCGGGGATCACGGCGCCGGATTGGTCCCTAATGGTCCCCTGAATCGACCCCGTGTCCGCCTGGGCATGAAGGGTCGCGCTCGTCAGAAAGAAGACGGCAGGGACTACCAAGGCCAGAAAGAGCATGCGCAGGAAAAAACCGCGTCTTTCCATTGTCTAATCCTCCTGTCCTCCGTCGCACGGCAATGCGGCTGGAGAGTCACGAAATAGTGATGAAATGAATTTCGGCCAGCTTGGCCCGGGAATGACGCTTCGCTCCCGACAGTCTCCCCTCGGACCTCTGCTGACACATAGCACCCGAACCGAAACGTGAACCGTGGGGCGGTTTTCATCCAGGGGTTCCTGAATGCGTTTGCACCCGCTCTTCTACTCGATTCTTACGCGTCTTCGACCCGACGAAAGATACAACAGCAGCTTAAGCGGTTAACGTTGTACCACCTGCCCAACAGGCTTGTCAAGCTTTTTTTTGGCTTATTATTACTTTTTTTCTTGGCCATCTATTGTCAAAGAAGAAGAGTGGTAGTATTTTATGGTGACGTAGTCACCGTTCTCTGTAGAGGTCTTGACTTTGCCCATGGCTCTAACCATCCGGGATGTGGCCCGCGAGGCCAAAGTATCCACGGCCACCGTGTCTCATGCCCTCAACAAAACGGGCCAAGTAAGCCGAGAAACGCGGCGCCAAGTCCTCTCGGTGGTGCGCCGCCTCGGTTACTTCCCCAACGCTCACGCGCGCAACCTGGCTTGGCGAACCAGCCGCACGCTCGGCGTGATCGTCTCCGACATCGAGAACCCTTTTTTCCCGGAGGTCATCAAGAGCTTCGAGACTCGCGCCCGGCAACTCGGCTACGAAGTCATCCTGAGCGATACGAACTATGACCCCAGCCTGATGCGGCGCGCGACCGAAAAGATGCTCGAGCACCACGTCCGCGGCGTGGCGGTGATGACTTCTGAGGCCAACCTGCCGTTGATCCACGAAATCGCCCGGCGCCGGATCGCCGTCACTTTTCTGGACCTGGGACCGGTGCAGAAATACGTCAGTAATATCCGCATCGATTATTTTTCGGGCATTCAGCAAGTCGTCGAGCACCTGTTTCAGCTTGGCCATCGGCGAATGACCTTCGCCGGCGAACGACCCGGTTTGAAGTCGAACATCGCGCGCCGCGAAGCCTTTGTCGAGTGCATGAAAGCTCTGGGCTTGGATCCCGGCCCCCTGCTGAAAGGCGACCTGCGCTTTGAAGGCGGCGTGGCGGCGGCATTGACCATCCTGAAGCTGAGGCCCCGGCCCACCGCCGTCCTGGCCGTCAATGATCTGACTGCTGTGGGGCTGATCAAAGGCTTCACCCAAGCTGGCCTCCGCGTGCCGGGAGATATTTCCGTGACGGGCTTCGACAACACTCACCTGGCGGAGTACATCACTCCCTCCATCACCACCGTGGACATTCACCGCGACTGGGTAGGGCGAATGGCCGCCGATGCCCTCCACGAATTGTCCACCGCCGACGAGCCCCAGGGCAAGGAATACTTGATTCCAGCGGAGTTGATCGTCAAAGCCTCGACGGGTCCTGCCCCTTCCGTATCATGCTGCGAGGAGGATCTTGCCCAGGTCGCCACGAGCCTTCCGCTGACCGCGTGAACCCCCTCCAGCCGGAACCAATTGGCGATTGAAAGGCGCTCGTCTGGCTGTTCTTGTCAATCGTCAATCTTCAATCGACAATCGTCAATTAAGGGGACTGATCGGCGAGGGCCAAGGCGATTTCGAGGAATTGTTGCCGAGCTTGCGGCGTCAGCTCACGAACCCTCCCGCCACTAGAACTCTCCGACGCTGCGGCGGACAGGGCTTGCTCGATCCGTTGGACATCGAGCGCCCCGCGCGCGCCGCTCTGCCTAAACCGCTCCAAAGTTTCCCGCGCCTTGTCGATTTGCCCGGTCTGGTAATAGAGCACTCCGAGCGCCGAATAACTTCCCGGCCACCCCGGCAGCAGGTCCACCGATTCTTTCAGATGCCGCTCGGCTTTCTCGATGTCCCCTTCCATTACCGACACGACCCCCGCGCCCCAGAGGAGCTCACCAGAGCCTGGAGTCCGCTCGAGCCCCCGTTGCAGTGTCTCTCTCGCGCCCGACGTGTTACCCGAGCGCAGATAGACCAGAGCCAGGGAGAGATAGGCTTGGTCCTGATCGGGGTTTGCGGCTATTTGCTGGTCCAACAGCTTTACCGCCGCGTCGTACTGGCCGAGGTGGGCAAGGATGTCAGCAAGCAGGGCCAAATAACTTGTTTCCTTTTGCCCTTGAGGTGAGACGCGTTGCGCTGCAGTTAGGGCGTCCGCATAACTCCGCTTCCGGAAACAGGCATCGGCGAGGTCGTACCACGCGTCGTCCGAATTCGGATTGGATTGGAGAGCTTGCTGAAAACGCGCGATGGCCTCCGGATACAGGTGGTAACGGGCCAGCAGCACTCCGACTCCCACCGTGGTGCGAAAATCACCCTGGCTCAACTGGTCGAGCTGAGCGATAGCTTGTTTGGCGTGTTCGACCCTCCCCAGTTTCAAATACGCTTCGGCAAGAAAATAAAAGTTCTGCGGCTGACCGGAATGGATTTTCACCTCCTGTTCCAACTGCTCGACGTCAGACTGAGTCCGCTGCTGGGGAGTAAGGTCAGCCCGCTGATCCAGATAAGCGAAAATGTCTTGGAAGGGAGAGGGTAGGGGATTGGGGTCTCGGGAAAGGGTTTGGAAGATTTTCAGATCCCTTCCCGCCGCTTCCGTCTGGTGGAGAGCCCGCTCGGCCGCCTGGAGCCTGTAGTAGACCGGCGCAGCGTGAGGTTGCAATCGGGCGCACTTGCGCAACAGGGCTAACGCTTCCTCAAACTTCTTCTCGTGCATCTTCAAGTCGGCCAATTCCAGCAGGGCCTCGGCGTAGTTCGGATCGACGTCGAGGGCTTGTTTGAGCCATTTCTCCCCCAGGTCGTACTGCCCTTGCCGGCCCGCGATGTAGCCCAGGTTGTACAGGCACGACACGTCGTGAGGATCAGCCTTCAGTCCCTGCTCCAGGTATTTCACCGCCTCGTCAAACCGTCCCTGGTGGCGGTAACAAAGAGCCATAAAAGCGTACGACCGAGCGGAAGGGTCAACCTGGATGAGCGTCTGGAATGTGTCTTTGGCGTTATCGACTTTCCCCGCCATGAAGTAACATTCACCGAGCGCCGCGAGCAGCTTCGAGCGGTTGGGAACAACCTTTAGTCCTTCCTCCAGCAACGGAATGGCATCTTCATAGAACGACTGCTTCATGCTGAGGCGCGCCATGAGGAAGATCACATCGGTATCCCTCGGAGCAAGCTTGTGCGCTTTGACCAGCAGCTCGAGGGCATCGAGGTCTTTGCCCTCGTCCGAGTATGTCTGCGCAATTAGATAAAGTGTCTCAACGGAATTCGGGGAGAGCTTCAGAGCTCGACCCAGAACTTCCAGGGCCTTCTCATTATCCCCCCTTTTTACGTAGGCATGGCCGAGGTTGTAAAGGATCTCAAACGTGTCGGGCTGGAGCGAGTTCGCGATCTCGAACTCATGGCTGGCGGCGCTGTACTGCCGTTGTTTGGCCAGGATCACCCCGAGCGTGAAGTGCGCGCGAACGTCGTTCTTAGCCTGCTCCGAGAGCGACCGCGCCAGTTCGAGTCCCTTCTCCTTCTGGCCGGCGCCCAAGTACGCCTGGGTCAGGTTGAAGAGAACCTCCGGGCCTTGTGGCTGCACTCGGCTGAAGTAAGTGATAGCGCCTCGCGGGTCGTTCCGGGCCAGCAGTAGCAGCCCAAGGTTGTAGTTCGCGTCGCGGTTGGCCGGGTCGTAGCGCAGCGTGGTGCGGAACTCCCGTTCCGCCAAGTCGTTCTTCTGCTGAATGACGTAACTGTTGCCCAGATTGTTGTGAGTCTCCGGCGAGCGAGGGTTGCCCTTCAGAGCCTGCTGGAAGGCTGCGCCCGCTCCGGCAAAATCCTTTTGCCCTCCCAGCGCGATGCCGAGCAGATTGAGACCCTGCAGGCTCTGGGGAGCCAGCTTGAGGCCCGCGCGGATTTCCGCCTCCGCCTCTTTAGGGCGGTGCTGAGCCAGTAGGTCTCGTCCGGCAGCGAAGTGCGCGTCGGCAGCGGTCAGCGGCTTTTTTGCGACGGGAGAGCGGGGCGCTGTCTGGGCGTGGATCAAACCCAGCGGAAGCGGCAGTCCCGCCACGAGCAGCGCTAGATGCAGAACCAGCTTCGCTCGTGGCAAGCGGGCAGCGCTCTCGGCGGGCTTGTCCAATCTTCCTCGCGGCATCATGCGCCTCCTGCTGAGTGTAACTCCGCCTTGGCCAGGGAATCTACTGGCCCACCTGTTCAAGCATGCTCCTTGCCGCGGCGTGCTCGGGATGCCGGGCGAGCCACTCGCGCAAAATCTCGCGGGCTCGAGTCTTCTCTCCCTGCGTGATGTAAAGCCGCGCCAGGTTCAGGTAGGGCTGATCAAAATCGGCCGCCACCCGAATGGCTCTCTGGAACTCCTCTTGGGCCTCAGCCGTCC